>ERZ778023.106-NODE-106-length-230455-cov-11.644870_pt1 | contig 230455 bp, 205 predicted proteins | sample MGYA00375753_ERZ778023 | MGnify/ENA primary metagenome ERZ778023 (study PRJEB29350, sample SAMN05389822) | bioreactor metagenome | isolation source: Ammonium sulfate bioreactor | place: South Africa: University of Cape Town | collected 2014-04-04 ... | reverse complement strand
CGTTACTCATACGCCCAATGCCAAAATCATAATTTCCTGCAATGGTTGGTATTTTCCTTTTACGGATTTCATTTACTACTTCGTTTGCCCAAATGTTATAGCCTACCAAATCGCCTAAGCAATAAATACTGTCGGGGTTTCTTTTTTCTACATCTCCAAAAAATGCTTCTAAGGCAGGTAGATTGGCGTGAATGTCACTGAATAATGCAATTTTCATTTTTATTGATTTTTATATGATAGTTTAGTTTAACAACATCCCGAATTAGGAGTACAGCAAGCATTATCTTTTAATTCTGCCAAGTTTACTTTTTGTTTTTCCGCAGGAATGCCGCAGGCATCACTTGCCAGGCAAGCGGTTTGTTTGTTCTTTAGAACAAAATGATTTCCGTTAAAATCTAAATCATACTTACCAATCGTTTCGCTTTGATATTCTACTTCTATCTCGGCATCTTCAATACCTAATTTTTCTTCAGATAGTTTAATGATGTTTAATAGTTTGGTTGGTTTTAGCCTATGTTCAAAATCATTAGCATTCCACAATTGGAAATTGACAACTTTTTCATTTCTGATGGCTCCGCCGCAATCAATGAAGTGTTTTGTAATAACGCCTACCTCTGTAACGTGAAAATGTTCTGGTACAAATGTTCCGTTCTCTAATTGAAATTCAACATTATCTAATGTTGGTAAGATTTCCTTGATGTTTGATAGTTTCATTGTTTTTTATTTAATTGTTATATTGCTTTATTACGATATATGTGTTTAAAAAAATGCTTAACAACATTTATCAACCCCTACATTATCTACAAAGAACATATTGAGTTCATTTTTTAGCTTTTCCCAAACATTTTCTTCAATACAGTAGCATACACTGGTTCCCTCGATACTTCCTTTGATGATGCCAATGCTTTTCAGTTCTTTTAAATGTTGTGAAATCGTAGCCTGTGCCAATCCTAATTCCTCAACTAAGTCATTACAAATGCAAGCATTCTGTTTGATGATGTATTGCAGGATAGCTATACGGGCAGGATGAGCCAATGCCTTTAAAGAGGTTGCCAAGCTGTTTTGCTGTTCTGTAAATATTTCTGTTTTTGTTACGCCCATCTTATTTGTAATAATATATCGCAATATTACGATAAATATTTAAACCACAAAAGTAGTTTGTGAAAAAACATATAGCCAAGCACCAATTCTGTATAAATAATCAGTTCAATTTTCTATTGTAAATCGCCAAATCCTGCCTTTCAAAGCCAAACGCTGCAACATTATCAAAGGCATTTGCTCCTGCTTATAATTTTAGGATTTAAGTAAAATTCTAATCAAAATAAGTATGGATGTACAGCAAAAAGACCTATCGTATTCCAGATTACGACTGCAAGAATTATTAAACAGCAGCTTCCCCGAAAAGGCACACGACCAAAAATTTATTGACCAACGGTCTTCGTGGGCTGCCAATGCTTATGAGGGTGCTTTCCGTTCGGGAAACGCCGTTGAGCAATGCGACGAAATAGCCAACTACATACTTTTTGAGGGCTTGCACTTCTCCAAGTTCGACACGGTTTTCAAAGTGGTATGCAATGAATTTGATACCATAATGGCAGACGAGGAACTGCGACCGTTCGCCCTTAAAATGTTTCCCGTTTGTGAGCCTGTTTTCGCAGGATATGAATTAACTGATGATTTCGCCAACGGAAATGAGTTTGATTTACTCTATACCGAACTGACCGGAACCATCTCAATATGGATTGAGGAAAATGGGCTTCAGTAAGCGGTTCCATCTCCAACAGAATATTGATGCCCTGCGAATTGTTTTTAAACTGGAAAAGGAGAAACGGCAAGCCACCGTAGGAGAAAGACTGCTAATGATGCGATACCGCGGATTTGGCGGTCTTAAGTTCGTTCTGAACGCCGTAGAAAACGAAATAGACATCAATCATTGGAGAAAAACAGAACACGACCTTTTTCCACTCACGCAGGAACTCCACCAACTCCTCAAAGACAATTCCCAAGACGATAAGCAATACCGCAGGTATGTGGACAGTATGAAAAGTTCCGTGCTGACGGCTTTTTATACCCCGCCAAAGGTTATAGATGCCATTTCATCTGCCTTGCGGGATAATGGTCTGCACATTGATAAATTCCTCGAACCCTCCGCAGGTATCGGTTCATTCATCCAATCCTTTTCGGAAAATCAGAAAGCCAGTGTTACCGCTTATGAAAAGGACTTGCTTACAGGCAAGATTTTAAAGCAGCTTTACCCCGAAAGTAATATCCGTATAAACGGTTTTGAGGAAATCCCCGAAAGGGAACAAAACAGCTATGATGTAATCGCCAGTAACATCCCGTTCGGCGATACTTCCGTATTTGATTTGTCCTTTTCCCGAAGCAGGGACGATGCCAAAGTACAGGCTGCCCGAAGCATACACAATTACTTTTTTCTGAAAGGTGCTGAGATGCTCCGTGAGGGCGGTTTGTTGGTTTACATTACTTCACAGGGTATTCTGAACAGCCCTAAGAACGAACCCATACGCAGGGCGTTAATGCAGGATAATAATTTGGTTTCGGTTGTAAGACTACCCAACAACCTGTTTACCGACTATGCAGGTACGGAAGTAGGCAGCGACCTGATTATCCTGCAAAAAAAATTGGCAAAACAAAATCTGACCGACAGGGAAGAGCTGTTTTGTCAAAGTAAGCCAACCGAATACAATACACCGGGCAATGCACTCTTTCAGGATAGTGCAAGAATTATCCATACCGACCAAAAATTAGATACCGACCCATACGGGCAACCCGCTTTAATTTATACGCATAAAGACGGCGTTGAGGGGATTGCCAAAGATTTGAAGCAAATGCTTTCGGAAGATTTTGGAAAGCACCTGAATTTGAATTTATATAGAGGCGAACGGAACGAAGAGCCTGTTATACAAATTCCGATTGAGCCAAAGGTTACACCTCCGGTCATTGACCCTGTAATCGTTCAGCAAAAACCGCAAGCTGTACCCACTCCGGTAGTCCGTCAGGAAAGCCCGCAGGAATTAAAGCAACTAAGCATTTTTGACCTGTTTGAAAGTGCGGGCGAACATGTAATGGTACTTGCTCCGCCTAAAAGAACTACCCAAACCAAAAGGCAAAGCACTAAAAAAAGAAGAGGTACAATAGGTCGTCAGCCCGACCTGTTCAGCAGTGCAAGGCAGCAGCCCTATATACCGCTAAAATCCAATGGTGCTATTAACGGAACCAACCAGGTTAACGGCAAAAAACAGGAAGCTATCGGCGACCTGTTTTCACAAATAAACGGTAATGGCCAGTCTGATAAGACAGCCATTACCGCTATCAATATTAATGCTATTCCTGAACCTGCTCCGTATAGTGGCGAACTGCAATCATTCCACCGTAACGATTGCCTTGTGGTGGATAACGGTTGGGTAGGTTATCTGCAAGAAGTAGAAAAGGACGACAAAAAAGCAATCTTTCATCCATTGCAATTGCCGACCTCGCAGAAAGCAAGAGCCGAAGCCTATATTGCCGTAAGGGACAGTTATATCAACCTGTACGAAAAAGAAGCGGAAAAGCAGACCGAACACAAGGAAGAACGGGAAACGCTGAACCTCCTGTACGATGGCTTTGTCAAAAAATACGGTAATCTCAATGCTGCCGAAAATGCCAAACTAATAAAGACGGACAGCGCAGGTAAAGAAATTCCCTATCTGGAGCGTATCATTGGCGGCGTAATTCACAAAGCGGATATATTCAGCCGTCCGGTCAGTTTCTCTACTACCACGTTAGCAACCGACAATCCCGAAGAGGCTTTAGCTGCCTCCCTGAACAAATACGGAAATGTGGATTTGGACTTTATGTCCGAAATCAGCAGCCTGCCTGCCGATACCCTGAAAGAAGCCCTGCACGGGCGGTTGTTCTACAATCCGCTACAACAGGAATATGAAATAGCCGAACGTTGGATTGCAGGCAACGTGGTGGAGAAAGCAGATGAAGTAAGAGCCTATCTCGAAAACTATCCCGATGATACCGAAGCCAAAGAAAGCCTTACCGCTTTAGAGGAAGCCCGACCAAAACGTATCGAATTTGAGGAACTGGATTTTAACCTCGGCGAACGGTGGATACCTACCGGAATTTATGCCCGTTTCGCTTCGCATTTGTTCGATGCGGATGTACTGGTTCATTACTCCGAAAGCTCCGACGACTTTTCCGTAAAGTGTCATCAGGGCAATATGCACATTTGGGAAAAATATGCGGTCAAAGCGGAAAGCCGCACGTTTGACGGTATTGCCCTGCTTAAACACGCCCTTGTCAATACCACGCCTGATATTACCAAAAAAGTAATGGTTGGCGACCAAGAGGTTAAAGTACGGGATATGGAAGCCATACAAATGGCGAACACCAAGATTGACGAAATCCGTACCGCCTTTACCGACTGGCTACACGCACAGAACGATGAGTTTAAAAACAGGCTGACCGACCAGTACAACGATACCTTTAATTGTTTCGTTCGCCCAAACTATGACGGAAGCCATCAGGAATTTCCGGGATTAGACCGCAAGGGAGCAGGCATTGAAGACCTGTATTCAAGTCAAAAGGACACCGTTTGGATGATAAAGCTGAACAACGGTGCTATCTGCGACCACGAAGTAGGCGCAGGAAAAACGCTGATAATGTGTACCGCAGCGCAGGAAATGAAGCGTTTGGGATTAGCCCATAAGCCGATGATTATCGGGCTGAAAGCAAATATACCTGCCATTGCCGAAGACTACCGTAAAGCCTATCCACACGCCAAAATCCTTTATCCGGGTATTGATGATTTTACGCCGAAAAAACGCCTGCGGATTTTCGGGAATATTAAAAATAATGATTGGGATTGCGTGATACTTACGCACGACCAGTTCGGAATGATACCGCAATCGCCCGAAATAGAAAAGGAAATCCTCGAAATAGAACTGGACAGCGTAGAGCGCAATCTCGATGCCCTGAAATCGCAGGGCAAGGAAGTGACAAGGGGAATGCTCGCCGGGGTAATCAAGCGGAAAGAAAATCTTGAAGTAAAGCTGAAAACGCTGCAACACGATATTGAAAACCGTAAGGATGATATTGTGGACTTTAAGATGATGGGCATAGACCATTTGTTTGTGGACGAAAGCCACCAGTTCAAAAACCTGATGTTCAACACCCGTCATACACGGGTTGCCGGACTGGGGAACGTGGACGGCAGCCAAAAGGCACTGAACCTGCTGTTTGCAATCCGCACCATTCAGGAGCGTACCAATGCGGATATGGGTGCAACCTTTCTTTCGGGTACAACCATCAGCAATTCATTAACGGAATTGTACCTGCTGTTTAAATACCTGCGCCCCCGTGCATTGGAAAAACAGGGTATTCATTCCTTTGATGCGTGGGCAGCTATCTATGCACGGAAAACGACCGATTATGAATTTTCGGTAGCTAACAATATTGTAGCAAAAGAGCGTTTCCGCTACTTTATCAAAGTGCCGGAACTGGCACAGTTCTATTCTGAAATCACGGATTACAGAACGGCTAAGGATATTGGTATTGACCGCCCCACTAAGAACGAGGTATTGTACAACATACCGCCAACGCCCGACCAAGAAGCCTTTATCCAAAGCCTGATGCAGTTTGCCAAAACGGGCGATGCTACTTTGCTCGGTAGAGAACCATTATCGCAAAGGGAAGAAAAAGCAAAGATGCTCATTGCGACGGACTATGCCCGTAAGATGTCGCTCGATATGCGTATGGTAAGTGGTATATACGACGACCATCCCGACAACAAGGCTTCGCATTGTGCGGTAAATATCGCCAAGTATTACAACCAGTTCAACGCACAGAAAGGAACGCAGTTCGTTTTCTCCGATTTGGGAACCTACAAGCCCGGCGAATGGAACGTGTACTCCGAAATAAAACGCAAACTCGTGGAGGACCACGGCATACCTGCGCACGAAGTAAGGTTTATTCAGGAAGCGAAAAATGATAAGCAACGTAAGGAACTTATCAACGGAATGAACGAGGGCAAAATCCGTGTACTGTTCGGTTCTACAAGTATGCTCGGAACTGGCGTAAACGCACAGAAAAGAGCTGTTGCCGTTCATCATTTAGATACACCGTGGCGACCGTCTGACCTTGCCCAAAGGGACGGGCGGGCAATCAGAAAAGGCAATGAGATTGCCAAATTCTTTGCCGATAATAAAGTTGCTGTGATTATCTATGCAGTTGAAAAATCGTTGGACAGTTACAAATTCAACCTGCTGTATAATAAGCAGCTTTTCATCGACCAGTTAAAGACTAACAACCTGACCAAAAGAACGATTGACGAGGGAAGTATGGACGAAAAATCGGGAATGAACTTTTCGGAATATGTAGCAATCCTGTCAGGAAATACAGACCTGTTGGATAAAGCCAAACTGGAAAAACAGATTGCCGGACTGGAAAGCGAAAAGCAGGCGTTCAACCGCTCTAAATCCAGTGCCAAATTTAAGGTACAGGATTATATGGAAATGTTGCAAAGCACTCAATCCCGTTTGAGCCGGATGAGTACCGACTGGGAAAACTTACAGCAACGCCTGCAAAAGCGTTCGGACGGTACAATCGAAAACCCTGTGCTGTTAGATGGCTTGCCGCCCAATGCAAATCCGAAACAAATAGGCGCAAAACTGAACGAGATTGCGAACAAAGCCCGCACGGCAGGCGACTATCGTGAAATAGGCAACCTCTACGGGTTTCAATTATTGGTTAAAACAGAACTTCCAAAGGATAATTCAACACTCGAAAGGGTCAATAGATTTTTTATAACTGGCGAGGGCAATATCAAGTACACCTACAATAACGGTCTGATGGCAAAAGACCCCGAAACCGCCGCAATGAATTTTTTAAGGGCTTTGGAAAAACTGCCGGGCTTTGTGAAGCAGGAGCAGGAGAAAATCGCTGAAATACAAAAAGACCTGCCGATACTTCAGGAAGTGGTTAACGGTACTTGGGCTAAGGAAAGTCGATTGAGTGAGCTTAAAACGGAACTGGCTGCCGTAGAAAGAAAGATACAGCTATCTATTACGCCGGAAACCAAACAAGATGCTTCGGAGCAGGCAGAAAAGCAGAATGAAGCCCCAAAGGTGCAGGAAAGCATTATACGGACAAAAGGCGTTCATTCACCTCGTGGCGTATTATAATAGTCGTTACTTTTCGTCCTTTTCGTCCATTTTTTTTATTAGGGCTTCACACAGGCTGTCAAGGAATTTGGTTCGGTTTATCTTACGGGCTTTCAGTTCCATAAACGTGTGGTAAAAATCGCCTAACTCAATATTAAAGGCTTCTTCAAAAGTTTTAGCTATCAATTTTATGTCTGTATTCCCATTGTTAAATACACCGTGGGAGTACAGTGCATATATGAGTTCCGTCAGTGCCGTTTTACTTGCCGTCCATTTCAATGAATTGTCCGAACCCCTTTTCACATTGATGTTATTGAGCCTGTCTTCCAAATAAACTTGTATCAGGTCATTGGCAATAATCTTGGCAACCTTATAATCGTGTGAAGTAGAAAAACGATGGTCTGCTTCAAAATAAAATGTGTCCAACCACAGCTTAATATCATGCTTCCCCCGAACAAAAAAACTTTCGTCAAGGAAAGAATTATTGCTACGGTAATACTTATAAAAATCAATATTGTTGTCAAAGAACCTTTTGAGTTTTTTCAGTTCTTTGTTGAGGTATTTCCTTATGGGCTTTACTCCATAGGGTTTCTTTGTTTCGATTTTGTAAATAGCATTGTAGTAAATGAGTTTCGCAACGATGGCAGGTTTCTGATACTTAAAAAAGCAGATTTCTTCTTCAATATTCTTAAAACCTCTTTTCAGAACATATCCTTTCAGTTCGGACAGGCATTCAAGAATATGATATATAACGGCTTCTATCCGTTGTACGGAACAATCAGTTTCAATCTCCGTAATTGTCGTTTCCAGTTCAGATAGCGTTTCATTGTAAAATTTATTCATCCAATATATTTGAAATCCTAATGTCAGAATCACTTATAAAAAATCCTAAATCTGTTATATACGGATTACCGCATAATTTCTATATCATAATTAATAAACAGAAAAGGTTGCTTTTTATAATTTTATTTTTTTGTAGGTTTATACCCTGCATTGGTTAAGATAGTTATAATGGCATTTTCATCAGTTACTGAGGTATTGTATTTGACATTAACCAATTTTTTTATAAATTGTATTTTCACATCTTCAACACCATTAATGTCTTTTAGGATATGGCTCACCTTTTCTGTGCATCTTTGGCAATTCATATTTTCAATAGCAAAGGAGACGTCTCTAATATTGTTCTTTTCTTTTAGTAAAAATTCATAAACTTTGTTAATCTCCTTCATCTTATCTGTCAATTCATAAAGTCTCAAATCGGGAAATTGCTGTCTAATAATTGCTATTTTTTCTTCTTGTCCACAATTACCCGGGCAAGTTTCTAATGTTTCTGCAATTTTTATTGCTAATGTCTTTCTAAAGACTTCGTCCAATAACAAATGTTGAGCTTTTTCAAACCCGTTTTTAATGGCTTTAAATTGGTTTAATATTTGTGCAGGGTCATCACTTTCGTCAAGCATTTTGACTATACCTTCAACCTGACCTTTAATAGTATTCAGGCGGTCTTTAAGTTCTTTTGTTAAAAATCGTGGTAACATATCATTGATTTGTTTTTATTTATCATTGTAAATCAATAAACACCCTTACATAATAATAGCAGACATACAGCAAGGCAAGTCCACTTACAATTTGAATGCTTCTTCTCAACCAAGTTAGTTGAGCAAACTTTGTAACAGCACCGGCAAAAGCACTGACAATTAAAAATGGTAAACCCCTTCCTATGGCAAACACTAAGGCAAGTATAAAACCGTAGATGGGGTTTGCTGTAGCTGCAGCAACAGACAACAGTAACAACAGTGGAGCAGCTGATGTCCCTAAGCTAAATATCAGTCCATATACAAAAGAACCACCGATACCAGGCTTACGCATAGCAGCCAGTTTGGTTGTTGTAAGCCGTGGACCGTAGAAAGCCAAAACCGCTGCAACAGCAGATATGAATGCCATTGACAAAGCCCAGTATTGACCATATGTTTCTGTAAGAAAGATACCTAACTTACCAGCCAAAGCACCTAATACAGAAAGGCAAACTACAATGCCTGTAAAGAAGGCGAGTGCAATCAAAAAACCCCTGTTCGATTTGTTTTCCGTGTTACTGCTCACCAACCCTGCAATGCCAAGTCCAACAGGTAAAGTGCAGGGGCAAACACCAGTGGTTATTACTCCTGCACCCGCAGCAATCAATAAGCTCAAAGCAGAGCCTTGAGCCAATGATTGACTGAATTGTTCAATAAATTGTTCTAAAGTCATTGCTTTACCTTTTGAGGCTTTCCGGCCGTATATCCTTTATCGTTTACCGCTTTTTGTATATTTTCAATTTTTACTTTTTGCGGGTCATATGTAAAGTAAGCGTACCTCTTTTCAAGGCTTACTTCTACATCTGAAACCCCTTCAAATGATTTAATTGTTTTCTTTACATTAGATTGACATGCGCTGCAGGTCATTCCATCAACCGGCATCATTACTTTTTGCGTACCTACATGTTTTGCTTGTTCTTGAGGAGTTGTTTGCTTGGCTTTCTTCGGTTCCTGTGCGCAGGAGGATATCCCGAAGAAAATGATTAATGATAGCGTTACTCCTGTTTTAAATACTGAAATTTTATTTATCATAATTTAATGTTTTAATGAAAAATGTTTTGAATAAAATGTTATACTAATACTTGCTTAATGATTTTATTTTCATTTCTCCCCTAAATAAGGCAATCGCCATAATGGACAGTGTTGCCTGAACAACTGAAAAAATCGTTAGAGCCTGTAACAGACTAAGTTGAAGCGCCAATCCAAATAAATAACTACCTAATCCAAATCCTATGAAAAGCATAAATACGTTCAAGCTCATCGCCTGTCCAGTTCTTTCTTTACCAATCTCAGTTATTATTCCTGCAAGCAGAGGTTGGGTCAGATCATATCCCAGTGACAGAAGAACTACGGCGATGGTAGCAACATATAAAGGGATGTTAAAGGAAAGAATTATTGCGGATAGAGCGCTAATTGCCAAACCAATAGGCAAAAGTTTATTCCTACCTTTTTTGTCTACAAGTTTTCCAATAAATGGGCCAAGTATAAATCCGGGGAATCCATATCCTATAATAGCGAATCCAATAGAAGCACCGCTTAGTCCGAAAGATTCTTCAAAATAGAGTCCGAGCCAGGTAAATACTCCGGCATGAAAAATTCCGTTAAGCAACACATAGGTGTAAGCTATTTTTCCCCGACGTCCCGAAAATAATGCCTTGTAACCATTGAGAACTTTAGTTAATGTCAGTTTTTGCTTTTCCATTAGTACATCACCCAGATTGCGAAAGGCTAACCAAAGTATTGTCCATGTCAAAACCCCTAAAATAGAAACGCCTAAAAATAACATTCTCCAGCCTATATATGATTCAAGAATCACCCCTGCGGATGCTCCGAAAGCACCACCACCAGCCATTGCTCCAAAAATCCATCCAAGAGGTCTGCCTCTTTCCTCATAAGAATATGATCGTCCTGTCCAAGCTAATGCCATAGGAACTACACCACTTGCTCCAATCCCTGTAAGCAATCGCCAAGTTATTAACTGGGGTACAGATTGAGAAAAAGAAGTAAGTGCAGTTAATACAACAAAGACAAAAAGTGATGATAATACTACTTTTTTAGTTCCAATCTTATCTGCCAACAATCCATAAAAAAGTGTTGATATACCATAAGGGATTAAATATGCAGGCACAATTAAGCCTATTGTTTGTTCCGATACATTGAAAAATACAGATAAGGAAGGTAGAAGTGGCGCAACCATATATAACTGAAAGAAAATTATAAATGTGGCAGCCGATAATACGTACAATAAATATTCTCGTTTTTTTGTCTGTAAACTATTCATCATTGTATTTATAATTCAACAGCGTTAAAGCCCTTTTCTGTTAAAACCTTTTTTAATTCATCCTGCTTTATTTGTTCAGGATAGAAATTTATCAGCACTTGTTTTTGAATAACTTTCGGCTTCACTGTTTTCACACCAGGCAATGCAGTAAGTGCAGTAGTTATTTTTTCGGCACATCCCTCACACACCATATTTGTTACTTTAAAACTTGTTTCTGTTAATGTTGCTGTTGTTTCTAAAGATACTTTTTCCAGCTTCAATGCTCTTATTCGCAGTGTATTCAGTAAGATGGCGAAAATGCTCACAATCATCACTACTATAGCAAGCATCGGAGTTATGAAGCCTAATGTTGCAAGCAACATTCCAACTATGTTGAACAACACAGCTACCATCACATTTCCTGTCATCGTTTTATAGCTTGCCTTACCTAAGATAACAGCATTTAAAACATCTATCAGCCGGTCACCAATCAGGATAACACCGGCAGCTTCAATCGCAACATCAGTTCCTGCTCCGATGGCAATGCCCACATCAGATTGAGCCAAAGCAGGAGCATCATTGATACCATCACCAACCATTGCAACCTTGTAACCTTTCTTTTGTAATGCTTCAATAGCCGTGGCTTTTTCACCCGGCAACAATTCAGCCTGTACTTCATCAATTCCCAATCTCTGGGCAATCGGTTCAGCCACTTGTTTAGCATCGCCTGTAAGCATCACCGTTCTCATACCCCTTTGCTTAATCTTTGCTATTACCTGCTCCCCTGTAGGTCGTGGCGTATCTTGTAAAGCTATCACGCCAATAACAGCATTACCCTTGCAAATAAGAACGGCGGTTTTGCCTTCACTACCTAAAGCACTGATTGAATTTCTGATTTCGTTTGCCACATTAATACCGCTTTGCTCTATAAAAGAAGGTTTGCCAGCCAATACAGTTTCACCATTCAAATTACCTGTTACACCCTTGCCTGGAATTGCTTTAAAATTATCGATGGTCAGTTTAGGAGCACCTTCTTTTGAAGCGAAAAAAGTAATGGCTTGCCCAATCGGGTGTTCTGATTTACTTTCCAGTGCTTCAGCAATTGACAACAATTCAATTCTGTTACCATTGAAGGCATGAACATCTGTAACAGTAGGTTTACCATAGGTAAGCGTACCTGTTTTGTCAAACACAATTGTATCTACTCTCGACAATCCGTAAAACACTTCGCTTGCCTTCACTAACAAACCAATAGAAATTCCTTTGCCACCGGCTATCGCTGCAAGCATAGGAGTTGTTATTCCCAACGCACAAGGATAACCCATGATAACAGTAGTGAGCAGCACAAGTGTTGCTTGTATATAATTGCCTGTAGCAACACCCCATACTACAAAAGCAATGGCAGCTACAATAAAAACAACAGGACCATAATAGTTCATTAGCTTATCTGCCAACAGTTCAACAGGTGGCTTCTTTTCTGCAATACGGCTCATTAAGCTAACTATCTGACTAAGGAAACTGTCTTGACCAATCTTGGAAACTTTTATTTGTAAAGCACCATCAAGATTTAATGTACCACCGATAACAGTAGAACTCACTTCTTTTATAGCAGGTGTGCTTTCTCCGGTAAAACTTGCTTCATCAACACTTGCCCCGCCATTCACTACAACACCATCCAAAGGAATACGTTCACCTGGTCTGACCTCAACAATTTCACCTACGATTACTTCTTTAGTAAGAACATCTACAAACTGTCCACCTCTCAACACCCTTGCTTTAGCAGGTTGCAGATTGATAAGTTTACGAACTGCATCAGATGCTTTCTTACGGGTATCTAACTTAAAGTAACCAAAGAATAAGTGCAGTGACATTAACCATGCAGCAACAGGCAAAAAGTTTGGTAAAACAGGATTATAAAGAGATATAGCACCAACAATAAAAGAACCCCATGCACCGGCAGACAACAACACATTAGCATTGATTACTCTTTGCTTTACAGCCATATTCGTTTTACGAAGTATAGGGTATCCTACCCAAAACAAAACAAATACAGCTACAACCAAGCTAAAGTAACTTCGATACTGCTGCGGAAGCCCAAACAAATTCAAAGGGTCAACCACCAAATCAATAATGGAAGCAACCATTCCAATCGTACCACGTTGCTTTATCAAGCTAAAAAGTTCTTCATCAGTTTTATATTGTTGTACTTCAGTAGAAGAAACAGAATAACCTAACTTTTCAACAGCATCAGCCAATTGCTCCCTGTTCATCTTGGCCGTATCAGCTTCAACCAATACAATACCATGCACAAGGTTCACCATTACACTTTTTATCGCCGGATATCTCTTCAATGCCTTTTCAACGCTCATAGTACAGAAGGAACACATCAATCCGGAAACCTTCAATTGAACACTTTCTATTGCCATAATAAATAATTAATTGTTATTATAAATTTGCATGCATTTATCTTCGCAATTAAAAATTCATTTAAATCAACAGACATCTATCTTTATTCAGATGTAAGTGGTTGATATTTAATGGAAAATAAAATACATTACAAAGATAGAACGTTAAGAAGGGTGGTCTCCAAATAATTTTTGATGTTTTTTTTAAATCTATTTGGTCTTTTAAAAGTATTGAGAATATTTAAGGCTTGAATTGCTGTGTTTGAGACTATATAGAAATAAAAACATAAACTATATAATGAGGTTTGAAGCAATAGCAAGTTCTGAAAAATCGGTTTTCTTCATCAAAATCCTTACAATCTGATGCAAATAGCTTCCGTCCGTTAATGAGTTGTAGCATGATGCAGGTCAATTTTTAGGAATTTTCCCGCATCACGAACTGCTTATTTACCGATTTTTCTACGGTTTTTGCAGTTTCCAACCATTTGGTATTTTATTTTAATATGTCAAGGCAAGCCCTACGCCCCAACCCATATCACTATCATAGTGGGTACGTATACCTATATTTTTATTGATAATATACCTAAGTTCTCCCATATACTCTAAGTCGGTATTCACCATAAAACCACCTCTTAGTCTTTTTGAAATTGGTATATCTTCACGCATTAACTGCAATCTCACAATTCCATCATGATATACTTCTGCCTGAAAATTGACCAGCATAGGTAACGTATACATAAACCCTAAACTGAACGCCCTGCGGGTGTCTTTCTTGTTGGTTTGTCCAAATATGTTCTTTTCGTGTTCATCTTCTCCCATTTTACGGTAGCGGTAATCAAAACCTACAAAGGGCATGAACCATTGCATCTTTCCAATGTATCTACCTAAATGGGTTTCTACTTCATAACCGTGCATACTATTATAGCCTAAACGCCATTCTGTTCCTAATTGGTAGCGTGCATTCATTAGCATAGCTTCTCCATCATTACCATTGGTTGCAAAATCGTTTTGTGCCATAAAATGAGGCATATTACTTTCTCTTTGCAATTCTTTATAGGCTTTTGCCTTGTCGGGTAGATAGGGGTTATTGTAGTCTCCAACTTCAAAGACCCTGTTCATTCCCGCCATCATGTGATATAATATATGGCAATGAAAGAACCAATCACCTTCCTCATTTGCTAAAAACTCAATGGTATCTGTTTCCATAGGCATGATATCCAACACATTTTTAAGCGGCGATTTTTCGCCTTTTCCGTTTATCACCCTAAAATCAAATCCGTGAAGATGCATTGGATGCCGCATCATTGAATTATTATAAATGGTAATACGTAGGATTTCTCCTTTTTTTACAGGTATTTTGTCAGTTTCCGAAAGTATTTTATTATCCATGCTCCATACATAACGGTTCATGTTGCCAGTAAGTGTGAATTTCAACTCTTTTACAGGCGTATCATTTGGAAGAGAGGTGTTATAAGGCGATTGCAACATAGCATAATTTAATGTTTTGATGTCTCCCAAGGCATTAGCGTTGTAACGGTTAGCGTCGTTATCCATGTCCATACCCTCATGCTTACTGTGGTCTGCTTTTTTTGTTGCATCTCCGGTAATTTCGGGATACATCACTACATTCATGTCCATTTGGTTAAGGCTCATCTTCATGCCCATATCGTCCAAATCGCCATTCATTTTCATCATATCGTTCATCATCTTCATCCCCTCGAAATACTTCAATCGTGGGAGCGGAGAAATAAGCTGTTTGACCCCATCACCTATAAAGTAACTCGCAGATTGTGTCCTGTCTTCGGTTGTTGCTAAAAACTCGTAAGCCAAACCATCTTGAGGGATAGTCACTACAATATCGTAAGTTTCAGAAACAGCAATGATTAACCGGTCCACCTCTATAGGCTCAACATCATTCCCATCATTCGCTACTACTGTAATTTTTCCTCCAGCATACCTTAGCCAGAAATATGAAGACGCCCCTCCATTGGAAACACGCAATCTTACTTTGTCGCCTGCTTTTAGCTTTTTACCATCAATTGTTTTCAAATCGGTGCTATGGCTACCATTTATTAGGATTTTATCATAGTAAACATCACTGACATCCATCGCCAGCATCCGCTTCCACTCGTTTCTTACCTTTACCCCTAATTTTCCCTCCTTAATAGCTTCAACATATGATTGTGTTGCGCCTTTCTTAATGGCCGCCCAATCATTTGCATTGTGTAGCATACGGTTGATATTATCCGGGTTAAGATTTGTCCACTCACTTAATATAATCGGGACGGTCGGCAAATCGTCAATTCCTTTTCTAAAGGTTTTATCGTCGCCTCTTTTTTTCATGATAAAACTACCGTACATGCCTATCTGCTCCTGCAAGCCTGAGTGCGAATGATACCAGTGCGTGCCATGCTGGATAATCGGAAAACGGTAGGTGTAGGTTGTACCCGGTGCGATGGGCTTTTGCGTAAGCCAGGGCACACCGTCTTCTTTATTGGGCAGGAACACACCATGCCAGTGCAGTGATGTGCTTTCTTTCAATTGGTTGTGCACCACTATTTCGGCAGTGTCGCCCTCGGTAAAGGTAAGGGTGGGCATGGGGATTTGCCCGTTTACGGCAATCGCCCTTTTTTGCTTACCTGCATAGTTGACAAGTGTATCTTTTACATACAGCTCGTAATGCACTACTCTCTGTGCAAACAGCGTTTGCGTGCAAAGCAGTATCAGCACTGTTTGCAATATTCTTATGGGTATTTTTTTATATCTGTTCATTCGTTGAAAAATTTTATTTAATGCTGTCTTCCATTGTGCCAAACCACGCTATCAAAACCTGCTTATCCTCCGGTGACAATACTGCATTACGATGAATTAGCGTATATGACGACAACGGCATTTCCCCGTCCTTAACCTGCCCGGCCATAGCCCTGAACTTGTTTCGCTGCCTGCGGACAGAATAGTCGCCAAATTCGCTAAAGTTGAGTTCCTCTTTCCCCTTTTTTATATGCTCTGCCATGTACCATGCGCCGGGCTGGATACGGCTGTACCACGGATAATGGGTATTGTTGCTATGGCAGTCATAACAGGACTGAACAAGGATAGCCTTTACATTTTGGGGTACGGCGTACACCCTTTCGATATGGGTGGCCGGCACTTCAACCGCCTGGTTCCGTAAGGGCTGAAAGAACTGTATGGCAATCAGGACGACAGCCAGCCCCAATATGATTTTCTTCTTTATGGTCATAATTATTTTATTGTGGCTTCATCTTTTTGTGTCTACTGTTTTTTCACATACTTGGCATAATTCTCCTTGTTTTCAAAATAAGAAACTTCACCGTTATTTCCTGTCACAGCAATCACCGCATTAGCTTTGTCTACCTGCTTATGGGAATAGGGGTCTATCGCCATCCGCACGGTCGCATCTTTTGGAATACGTTCCTTACACATTTCGCAACATCCGTAATAGGTTTTACCATCAAATTTTACTTCAAACTGCTTTTTGCCGATATAGGCATCGTTGACCATGCAGACTTCATCCGATGGAACCAATTCACCTATTTGGGTAGTATGTCCGTTGCTTTCCGGAGTTGCCTGCGAATGCTGCTGTTCCGCTTCATCCTTATTTGACCCCGCCTGACCGCAAGCGGTGAATAGCAGGGTTAATAAGGAAATAAAGCCAATTATTATTTTGTTCATGTCCAAACTTGTTTTTTTAAATTTTATTATTTACTTTCTTCAAACTCTTTTAGCTTGCGCTTCATTAGTTCAATTTCTTCCGCTTGGGTTTTAAGTATATTTTTTTGCAGCTCTATCAGTTCCGGGTCGGTCAGGTGTGCCTTTTCGGACATCAATATGGCTGCTGCGTGATGGGGTATCATACCCTTTGCAAACTGCTTGTCCCCGACATTGATTTGTTCCCTGATACCAAACCATGAAAAGATGCCAACAGCAACCGAGATGATGGCTATCGCCCAATTCATCTTCCTGTTGGGGTACATTACTTTCATTATCGCTAATTCGATAAGCAGCATTGCCGAGGTCATCAGCAGGGTCATGTACAAATTGTTGATATTGGGTATCAGGTTCTGCCACCCGTCAATCATGGCGTACATGATAAAATACATCACTGCGAACATTGCGACAGCCATCACCGCAAAGCGTTTGTACATGGCCGAAGCATGTTTTGTATTGTGCGTGCCATGCTCCGAGGAATGACCCGCATGGTGACTGTTTTGCATATTTTCCATAACCCTGAATTTTATTTGCTGTTAATTGTTTTTTCCACCTTACCGCAGGTCAGCATTTTAGAGCCGTAGTAAGGGTTTTTGATTTCCTTGTTTTCGCTAAACCAAACAGCACCCTTACCGTCATTGAACATCGGGCAATGGTCTTGATACAATGTTTGCGATGTACCGAACAAATCAATTAGGTCTTTCAAATCTTCGCCAAGCGAGGCTAAATGTTCCCGCTGGTGGTGAATGTTGCCAACATTTTCCCCGATATGTTCTGCGTGTTCTTTAGCATCGTCCGCTATGTCCATGTACTTTTTGTGCTTATCAGCAGGAACGGCTTTCATGTCCACTTTATTCAGGGTAGCTAACAGCTTTTTCCCTGAACTGGCGGCAGCTTTGTCATCGTCCGAAACAAGGGCGTTCTTTAAGGACAGATAATCGGTAACTATGGGCGCAATAGAAAAGTTTTTTGCTTCTTCTTTTCCTGTTGCTTTTGCTTCCTGACCGCTCGGAGTTTCACTCACAACGGGCGCAGCTACCGTATCATCCTCTTTTGGTTGGGAAGCTGACTGTTCTTGTGATACAACAGCAGTATCACTTGAAGACTGCTCGTTTTTGTTGGATGCCTGATTGCATGATACTGTTACAAATGCCATGATAACAGCAATGATTGATAATGTTAGATTTTTCATTTTTATTTATTTTTTGATTTTTAAAAAACTTGCGTTAATAGCCACTACAATGGTGCTTACACTCATCAGCACAGCACCCATAGCGGGACTTAAAACAAAATTCGGATAGAGTACGCCTGCCGCAAGCGGTATTGCCACCACGTTGTAGCCAACCGCCCATATCAGGTTCTGTACCATCTTTTTGTAGGTAAGTTTGCCGAAGTCAATCAGTTTGACCACATCCCTCGGGTCGCTGTCCACCAATATGATATCGGCTGTTTCGGCAGCCACGTCCGTACCGGAACCCACGGCAATTCCAACATCTGCCTGTGCCAGTGCAGGTGCATCATTTACACCATCACCAGTCATTGCTACGATTTCGCCTTTTGCCTGAAACTCCTTTACTTTCTCCTGCTTGTTATGCGGAAGCACATTGGCCAAATACCCGTCCATACCCAATTTTCCGGCTACGGCAGCAGCAATCCTGTCGTTGTCCCCGGTGAGCAGAAAGGACTTGATGCCCATTTTTTTGAGTTCCTCAATCGCCTGTGCCGAACCCTCACGGATGCTGTCTGCCAAAGTAATGATGCCGATTACCCGGTCATCAATGAGGACAAAGTTGACCGTTTCGGCTTCCTGATTGATTTCGCTTGGTATTTCCGGCAGGGAAAGGTGGTTTTCGGTGAAATAATTCGGGCCGCCAGCTACGATATTTTTGCCGTTCACGACACCTTTTACACCTATGCCCTGCATATAGCTAAAGTTTTCAGATTTCCATAAGGCAAGGCTCTTTTCTTTCAATGTAGCCATAATGCCTTTAGCAATATGGTGTTCCGAATTTTGCTGTACTGCGGCAGCATACTGGATAACCTCATCGGCATTATATTCATCCGTTAACGGTATAACCTTTTCTACTGCATGGGAACCTTTGGTGAGCGTTCCGGTCTTATCAAAAATGACGGTGGAAAGTTTGCGGGTGGTTTCAAATGCCGTACGGTTGCGGATGAGCAGGCCATTGGTCGCCGAAAGCGTTGTGGAAATGGCGACCACCAACGGGATAGCCACGCCCAATGCGTGCGGGCAGGCCGTTACCATCACCGTCACCATTCTTTCAAGCGCAAAGGCAATATCTCCACTGCTTGCATACCAATAGGCAAATGTGCCTATGCCAACGGCAATGGCAATAAAGGTGAGCCATTTGGCAACTTTGTCCGCAAGGTTCTGTGTATTAGACTTGGTAGCCTGCGCTTCCTGCACAAGATTGATAACCCTGTTCAGGTAGCTGTCTTTTCCCACGGCTGTTACCTTGACTTTCAGCGCACCATCGCCATTGATAGAGCCTGCGATGACCTTTCCGTCTTTTTCCTTTTTTACGGGAACACTTTCTCCGGTAAGCATACTCTCGTTGATATACGAAAGCCCCTCCAGTACCAATCCATCGGCTGGAATTTTTTCACCCGGTTTTATGATAGCCGTTTCACCGCTTTGCAGGTCTTCGAGCTTTATCTTTACGGCTTCTCCGCCACGTTCCACGGTAACATCGTTGGGCAGCAAAGCCACCAATGACTGCAATGCCCGTGAAGCAGCCATTTGGGAACGCATTTCCAGCCAATGCCCTAACAGCATGATGTCAATAAGGGTTGCCAGTTCCCAAAAGAAGTCCATACCCTGCAAGCCAAATACAACGGCTACGGAATAGACATAGGCTACGGATATGGCAATGGCGACAAGGGTCATCATGCCTATGGCCTTGGCTTTTATCTCGCCAATCATTCCTTTTAGGAATGGTAAGCCTCCATAGCAATAAATCACCGTACCCAATGCCAGCAACACATATTTATCGCCATTGAAAGCAAGCGAGAAACCTAACCATTGCTGTATCATGTGCGACAGGAGCAGTATAGGGATTGTAATGACAAGGCTTATCCAAAAACGAGTGAGGAAATCACCTGTATGATGTCCCTCATGTTTATTAAAGTTTTCGTCAGCATGGCCATGTTGAGAATGCCCGGAATGCCCATGTTCTGATGTGTGTTCATGAGAAACTGACGCACCGCCAACGGGAACCAATGCCATGCCACAGAGCGGGCATTTGCCCGGTTCGTCTTTTAGCACCTGCGGGTGCATAGGACACGTGTATTTTTTCATAACAAGGGATTTTAAAAGTTATGTTGCATTTAATTTTTTTACCATCTCATGGGACATTTCTTCAGCATAAGTACCATAGGCATCAACAAGTACCCCTTTGCTCTTACCGTCATTGGACGATATGGCATAAATCACGGCATTGTTATCAGGACTACTGTCGAGGCTTTCAAACCTATGAGTTTCCGTAACCGTAAAATCCTCCGGTTTTAGTTTCAGGCTCTTTGACGCACAGTAAAGGCAGTCCGGCAACAGACTAAAGTCCATACTGTACCCACGCTGTCTTAGGTCTTTAAGTGCCTGCACCATGTCATTGTACTGTACCATAGCTTTCAGACCTGTTATTTAATGGTTTCGACCGTATTGCCGCAGGTAAGCATCTGTGAGCCGTAATATGGATTTTTAACGGCATTCTCTTTACTTAGCCAATTGGCTCCCTTACCTCCATTGTACATAGGACAGTGCTGGTAATAAACGGGGGTGTCCTGTTTAGACACTTTAGCCAGTGTGTAGATGCTTCCCGAAAGTGCCGCAAAAGCACTTCTTTGTTTTGCAACGTCTTTTGATTTTGAAATGCTTTCCGCATTGGCCGTTAAGTCCTGCATTACTTTCATCCAAGCCGTATGTTCCTCTGCCGATAGCTTATTCATATCGACTGCTTTAAGGGATGCGGCCAATTCAGCGGCATTGGCAGATGCGGTCGCCGCATCGGTTTTTATCAAAGCGTCTTTCACTGAAAAGTAGTTGTCAAATACAGCTTTTAGCTGTGATTGGTTTTGGGCTGCATCTTTGTTAGCGGATGCTGCCATTTGGCCATGGTCGTGATTGCCATGTCCGGCATTCATGTCCATTCCCGCCTCTTTGTTTTTGGCAACCGTCTTCACGGGTCTATCATACTGGCAGCAACCAGCCAGTTTAGCATATACGTCATCCGGCGCACGGAACTTCTCACTGTCATAACCAGCCAAAGCAATACGTTTCAGGATTTCATCCTGATTTGTTTTGTCGCCGTCATAGGTGAGCGTAGCCATCTTGGTATCTTTGTTCCAGTCCACGCTGGCTACCTTTTTTACGTTACCTGCTTTTTCGATGGTGGTTTTGCACATACCACAATTGCCGTAAATCTTTACGGTTTCTGTTTTCGCATTCTTGATTTGTGCGAAGCCGTTTATTGATGATAGTAACACGGCGATTACCATCACTATTTTTGATAATGATTTCATAATAATTACATTTTGAGAAACGGGGGATTGATAAACCCGTTTCTGTTTTAAATTTTAAGTAAATGATACAAATAGGGGATTTGCAAAAGCCGGAACAGCTTCTGACAGGACACACCTATGGCTATCAGGCCATAGTTTTAGCTTATTTTAGGCGGTAGCCAAATGGAGAAAAAGCCCGAAGAATAGTAGGCTTCTTTGAAACCGAATTTTTGCTTTTTAACTGCTGCTAAGTGATTTTTTGCCTTTAATTCGATTATGGTTGGGACATTTAGGGAAGTGGTTGAAGCACCGCACCTGCAAGAGCTGTGTGAACAGCCGCCCCCGCATTTGTCACTTTTGCATTTTTTACAGGATTTGCCCTTGCAACCTTTTTTATGTTCTGATTTTTTGGATTTCTCCTTTGAGCAGGAAGACTGCTCGGTCTTTGTTGAATTTTTGGAACAGGCATAGCTCTGACTTGGCATCATAAAGAAAACCAAACAGAACAATGTCAAAATGCCTATATGTATTCTATAATTTTTCAACGCAACAAAGTTACAAATTAGATTGGTTTTTTATGTGATTTTTAAGATTTTTTTGCTTATCTGAGCAAAACCACCTATCCACTTTTCCAGGATTTACAAAATACCCTTTTTCGCCAACCACAATAAAAAATTGGCCGGAAAAAGGGCATTTCTAAAACAGCTTGCTTATCACTTGAAAATATAACGACTTATTCTACTAACTTCAATATCCTATATGCCCCTCTTGCCACAATTACAAATACAATTGCTCCGATAATCAAATCGGGGTAGCTTGAATTAAGCCAATGAACCAAGAGACCTGCAACGATAACGCCCGAATTGATAATGACATCGTTCGATGTGAAAATCATACTTGCCTGCATGTGGGCTTCCTTACTTTTGTTCTTTTGTAACAGGTAAAGACAAAGCACATTTGCCATTAGTGCCAAAACTGAAACGATAATCATCGTTTGAAAATCGGGCATCTTTTCAAAACCTAAAAAACGTCTTATTACTTCCACAAAACCGATAACAGCCAACAAGATTTGGAAGTACCCTGCAAATTTGGCTATGTTGTTTTTTCTTGCGACCGTACCCCCTACAGCAAACAGAGCCAAAGCGTAGACGATACTATCGGCAAGCATATCCAAGCTATCCGCTACCAATCCCATTGAGTTGGAAAAAATACCGAACAACATTTCCACTCCAAAGAAAACGAAGTTGATAACCAGTACCGTCCAAAGTAGCCTCCGTTGTCTATTGCTTGTATCCGTTTCAATAACTCCGTCAGTTTCTTCGGTTGAAATCAACGTTGTATTTAGGTTCAAAGTTTCCAAAGCCGATAAAATCGGCTCGGGGTTTCCACTATGATAAACATTCAATTCCCTATTGGGAATATCAAATTCCAATGACTTTACCGTATCAAAATCCTGCAATTTCATACGGATTAATTGCTCCTCACTGGGGCAATCCATTTTGGTAATATTGAATATGGTTTTGTTCATATTTTAAAGTTTAAATTTTATTCCACCATTAATTACAAATCCGTCCAACGGTGCATAGATGTCTCTAAAAACAGGGTTGGTTATTGTGCCTGTATAGATGTTGTCAAAACGTGTCTGCCTTGTATCAAGGAAGTTTTCAAAGTTGATATACAAAGAGAACCGTTCCCAAATCTTTTCAGCCATAAAGCCACACATCCAATAGTCCTTTCCAGTTGTACCGTCATTCAACTTTTGAGGGCTGAAATAATAGGCTTCCAAACCAATCTTCCATTTATCCTCTATTTCGTACATCAGTACGGAATTAACACGGTGTTTTGGGGTCAATGGATTTTCGGTACTTGTTCCGTTTTCCAGCAATCGGGTATCGGTAAATGTGTAGCCCAAAAATAGTTTCAAATCATCATAGCCGATTTTCACATTGGTTTCTGTTCCCTTGGTATGGATGTAACCCGATGAATTGATAAACTGATAAGTATTTGTTGCCATATTTTGAAGCAACAATGGATTGTCTAAATAGGTGTAAAAGAATAAATGGTTGATGCTGAACGTCCAGTCATCGCCCATATTCGTGCGGTAATTGATGTCTGCATTTGCACCGTAGCTCTTTTCTAATTTATTGGTATTATCATCAATAGGCATAACGTTTTGATATTGTATGCGTTCGCTTTCTTCGGTAAAAATGGTTGGTGTTTTATACCCAAATCCACCCCCGATGCGTGAAGTCAATCCGTTTGCAATATGGAACAATGCCGATACTCTTGGTAGAAAAACAGCCCCGTAATCCACCACGTAATCCGTTCTTAAACCTGTTTCCAATTGAAACCAGTCCGTAGCCCTAAAAGAATTTTGAACGAAAGCCCCGAATGTCGTTTGATTGTAATCCCTTAACGGAAATGAGGTAATTTGTTTTTCTTTGAAGTTATCCGTCCAAATATTAACACCTGTTATCCATTCAGACTTTTCTTTGCTGTGGGTATAGCTCGCTTCCGTAAAAGTGGCTGTTTGCGTTCCCTCGAACTCGTAATTGGGAATAGCTGTATTACGGTTAAAATAACTTACGCTGTTTTTGACTTGGACAAAACTGTTTTCATTTACTGTATGGTCAAAAACAAATTGTGTGGAATAACGCTGTGTTTTGTTTTCCTCGAAAAACTGGTGTGTGTTGTCCGCTTTGCCCTTTATATAAAGCATGTCGCCACCCAAACGGTTTTCAATGGTGGCGTTGATGCCAAAGTTCATTTTAGTTTTATCATTGAAGTAAACAAATAACTTGGGGTTCAATACATACCTTTCAAATTGGGGAATGGCAGAAAGTCCGATTTGTGCAGGGTCGTAAGCTACGTTTCGGTTGTGCGAAGCGAATATTGTTGTTCCGATTTTATTAAACTTTTGTCCGTAAAAACCGTTGATGTCCAATCCTCTGCCCGATGTTCCGTTTAAATGAAAACGCAAATCCCTTTCTTCCGTTGGTGTCTTGGAAATTAAGTTTACCAAGCCTGCTATTGCTCCACCACCGTACAGCGTAGATGTTGAACCCTTAATAACTTCAACCTGCTTTAAGTCAAGCGGTGGAATTTGCAACAAACCTAACCCACTTGAAGCACCGGAATAAATCGGGAAACCGTCTTTTAAAATTTGCGTATATCGCCCGTCAAGTCCTTGAATACGAATACTTGCATTGGCACTTGTGGGTGAGGTAGTTTGGACATGAATACCTGTACTCTCGCTCAAAAGCATACGAATATCCCCTGCTTTCATATTTCCTTTTTCGTCCAATTCTTCACCTCCGATAAATTCAATACGGGTAGGAATATTTTGTATGCTTCTCGTGCTTCTGGTAGAGGATATGACAATTTCGTCTAACTCCTCTGAACTTTCTTTGAGTAGGATTTCAATAACACTGGTGTCCTTTAATGGAAATTCTAATGTATCAATACGTTCATTGAAGCCTATATAACTAAAATGTATTTCCTGTAATCCATTAGGAATATTGAATAATGTAATTTGTCCGTTCTCGTTAGATGTTGCTCCAATTGAAGTGCCTTTTATAGATGCCGTTACGCCAATTAAAGGTTCTTTCGTTCCACTGCTTTTTACGACAGCGGTTAATGTATTTTGTGCATATACACAAAGGTTTAGTGCCATGAAAAATGACACAATGAGTATTTTTTTCATTGTAAAAATGATGCTTAATGTGAAGAAATAAACAATTACGATGCAAAGCATCGTTACTAACTAACTTGTGCCGAAGCACTATACATTAAGCGATTTGTGGTGGATGCCAAATAGAATAGGGGAAGTCAGAAATAGGTGACGTAGTTATTACTCCTAATTTCTTTTCAGGTAATTGGAAAGAGTTAGCAATTGAAAAATAAAATGACGTTATTACAAACCCCGTACAGGTATTACATTTAGAAAAAGGGGAGCAACAATCCATCCCGCAATCATCGTTGTCTTGTTCTTGACTGTCTGTTGTTTGTTGTGCGAGGTCAAGGCATTTATCTTCCATAAAGCAAGGTGCTGTTGATAACACCAACACCATTAAAGCTAATATGAATGATAAATATTTCATTATGTAAAGATACTGAAAAAATTATTTTAAAGTTCATCTTCGTTTTACATCTTCACGTTTTGACACTCATGTTTTTGTCATCTGTAATACTTTTCTTCGGGCATACTATCTTTCTATCAATATTAGCGTTGTTTAATCGTTACTAACCAAGTGCTGTAAATCGGGGTCGTTCTTAATCCGCTCCATTTCGTTTTCAACAATATGCAGAATATCTGATTTTATCTGACGGTAATTGTTCTCAATATCTCGTTTCATATTGTCCACTCCGTTTTCGTCTGTAAATGATAATATCTGCGGTATTTGCTGATAGACTTTGGTTTCGGCGGCTACCTTTTCATTATCGACCACGATTTCAGCGTGAAATATCTTTTGTTCGATACGTTCGTCAAAGTTATCCGAAACGGCTCCGACAAACATACCCTGTGTAAGCGTGGATATTTTGGAAGCCGGAATAAGGCTGTCTAACTGTGTGGAGATAGAGGTAGATTTATCATTGCGGTTAATCGTCATACTCTGACGTTTCTGCAATACTTTCCCGAAGCGTTCCGATAGGCTTTTTGCTGTTTCTCCAACCACCTGACCACTGAATATATTGCCAACGGTATTCTGAATTACCTTGCTTTCCTTATCGCCGTAATCCCTCGTCAACTGCGAAAAATCCTGAAAACCCAAACATACCGCAACCTTATTACTTCTCGCCGTTGCGATAAGATTGTCCAGTCCCCTGAAATAAATCGTGGGCAACTCATCTATGATAACCGAACTCTTTAGCTGTCCCTTTTTATTAATCAGTTTTACAATCCTTGAATTGTACAAACCCAACGCTGCTGAATAAATATTTTGACGGTCGGGGTTATTACCAACGCATAAAATCTTCGGCTCTTTCGGGTTGTTAATGTCAAGCGTAAAATCATCACCTGTCATTACCCAGTATAGTTGCGGGCTGATCATTCTTGATAGCGGAATTTTTGCCGATGCTATTTGTCCTTGCAACTGGTCTTGCGCTCCGCCTTGCCACGCATCCATAAAGGGCGACAAATAATTTTCCAAATCGGGGTATGATGTTAAAATCGTGAATACGTCCGAATACTTTTTATTGAGTAATTCAATAGCGTGTGGGAATGTACAATACTTGCCATCCTCATAGATTTTCAGATACCAAATAATAGCAGCCAATAAGATAATTGGGCTTTCCACGAAAAAATCCCCTTGCTTCTGTATCCACGACCTGTTAAGGTTCAGCATTATGGTATATGCGGCTTCGTAGGCATCTGAAATATCCGTCATAAAGTCGGGATTGAGCGGGTTGCAACGGTGGCTCTTGCGTGGGTCGTCGAAATTTATCACGTAAAATTTCGGCTGAACTTTGTACTTATCCCTGTGCTTCAGCAAATGATTGTAGGCAATGGTGGAAAGGTCGTCGAACTTGAAATCGTAGATGTACATACTAAAGCCTTTCTCAATCTGCTGCTTGATGTAGTTGTTTACGATAGCATAAGATTTGCCTGAACCCGGAGTACCCAAAACTATTGATGCCCTGAACGGATTTACAATGTTTATCCAACCGTTGTTCCATTTGTCTTTGTAGTAAAATTTGGTGGGCAGGTTAACGGAGTACTCGTTTTCCATCAGCTTGGTTTCCTGCTGAAAGCTCTCGTTCTCATTGTTGAAAACATCGTCCATCAGGGTAGTACGGAGTAATCGGCTCATCCATACCCCCGCCATCAGCAAAGCGATATAGCCTAAAGAGATAGTAAGGATATACAGGAATGTGCCTGTTGCCGGAGATAGCTTCAGCAATGGTGTGTTCAGGAAGAACAGCACAAAGCCAACGCCCAAAGCCACGTAAATTTTAGACCAGGTTATCTTCTCATTCTTTACGCCCTTAGTGCCTAAGCAACTCAAAGCAAGTAAAACCAAAGCAAATGCTTTGGTATAAAGGGTATGTGAAAATAAACCTGTTGTCCGGTCGAAATTGCCTAATATCTTGTTGATTACTTCCAACGTCCAGCCACGTTCTAAAAAGAAACCGTAGCAGAACCAATAAAGGTGCATCAGCACCAAAAGAATACTGACTGCCCGCATAAAAGCCATTATCTTGGCAAGTCCTCTTAAATCGTCTTCTCCCTGCATTATTTTAAGTTTTAATGTTCGGACGTGAATTTAAAGGCTCTATGCAGTGGCTCTAAAAATGTGGCAGCCAGTGGCGTTCTGTGGCAGTGTTTGGCTAAATATTATTTCTGCCCTCTTTGGCGTTTGCGCTTCTTCTTCATCTCATTGGCAAAGTCCTGTTCCTCGTAATCTTCGCCCTGGGCTTCGGGTAATAAACCGCCCAATGCTTCAATCAAACCGTCTTCGTGCTTGTCAGTAGTTAAGAAGTCGAACAAATGGTGTGGTTCTTCCGCAGGAAGATCCGCATCATTTGATGTGGATAGTTTGGGTTGTAAAACGGCAGGTTCTTTAATATCCGGTTTGATGTTATTGTTCCAATAATCATTAAAGGTGTTGGCAGAAAGTTCTGTTGCCAAACGTGAACCGTTCCAAACTGCTTTGGAATTGTGGTCAATAAATGTGATGCCATAAATACGCCCTGTATCATTCCGGCGCACGACTACGTTAATGCCCTGTGCTGCTAACTGCTTTTTAAAAGCCTGTTCATCGTTTGTGGTTTTCAGGGCAATGGTAACGGCAGATTTTAGGGTCTGTTTGGTCGGGCTGTCTTTCAAAGCTGTTTTGCATTTCGCAAAATGCAATTCCAAAGCCGGAAGCCCTGCGCTCTTTCCGAACAGCGAAGCCTTGAACGGATGCCCTGCTCTATCGCCTTTTTCATTTAGCGGAATATACAATAAGCCCTGCTGCATTTTCCCCTGCAATTCGCCCTCGATTTTCTCGGCGGTTATATTGAACAGGGAAAGTAGGGCGTTGTATTCGCCCAACGTTTGGTACTGGTAGTAGTTCGGCAGGTGGCGAACAACCGAAGCGATTTGGCTTTTTACATCGCCCGCCCGATAATCTACCGGACGGAAAACCTTATCTGTCTGTTTGCGCTCCTTGTCCGTTGCGGGTATCAATCGGTACTTTCTTTCCAGTTCACGGCATACGTTCATAGACCGCATTTTCTCGAATTTGTCCGAAATCTTTTTGCCCTGCTCGTCCACGCAAACCGATACAATGTGTATATGGCTGCGGTCAATATCGGTATGTTTGAATACGATAAAAGGCTGTTCGCCATAACCCATTTCCCGCATATACTGTTCTGCCATTTCCCTAAACTTATCATCGCTTACCTTATCGTTCGGGTCAGGATTGAGCGAAATATGCAACGTATGTTTTTCGGTGTTGCGGTTGGCTATCAGGTAAGGGGCAAAAGACTGGGCTAATTGTGCTACGGAATAATGACCGCTTGCGGTTTCAATCATCTTATTGGCAAACAAAATCTGCCCGTTTTCATTCTCCACTTTGAGCTGATTGTATGCCAATGCACCATATAAATTTCCGCTTCTTCCGATTTTCGCTATCACTATTACATTATTTTTTTAGGTGTTCTTCCTCAAATTTTTCGGTAATCTGAATGATTTTCTGACACAGCATTGCCATTTCAGCCGTCTGTTTTTCCAGTTTGTACAGAAACGCAGCCGCCTTTTTCTCGGAAAAATTCTTGTACAACAGCTTTACAATTTGGTTATAGTTCACACCGATGGAACGGAACTGGCTGTGAAAAGAGGTCAGCCGCATATAAAAATCAACCGTTCCCTTGTCAATCTGGATGGTCTTTATGGTCTTGTCAAAGATGCAGGACGTTATAAAGTGCGCCTTTACCTGCATACCTGATTTATCAAAAAGGGCAAGAAAACGGGCGTGTTCCTGCTCGTTAAAGGAAATCGTATAGCGAATGGTCGCCGGGTCTTCTTTGGGGCGGCGTCCTGTCTTTTTCAATTGCTTTTTGTTGTTATCGTTCATCACTAATCCATTTTAAAATCCATACAAAACCCTGACTTCGGAAGGTGTTTTCTGCCCCCTGCAAAGGGCAAGTTGTTTTGAGCATCGGAAATCATTCCGAGATGCTCAAAACACAACTTGCCGTGTTCCGCTGAACACAAAAATCCGCCCTGCGGGACGGATTGAATGTAACAGGGAAAAACGGCTCGTTGCCGTTCCCGTTACGTCCTGATATGTAAAAAGACTTTTGCATAAATCCGTTAATAAAAATCACAATACAAAGTAAAGCCCTGTTTACGATAGCGTTGCACTGTGCCACAGTGCCAAATGCTGCCTCTGAACGCCAAACGCTGCCACTGCTATACAACCGAATGAATTTGATGAGTTCTTTGCCCCTGAATGTTGGCAGGCAGGCAGACAGCCCGTGCTTCAGGACGGGCAGACGGTACACATTCAAGACAGCAGGTTATCCTGCCTGCAAGATTGCAGGAATGCAGGAAAGCAAGAGCGCAGGAATGACGGAAAGCAGGACAGCCTGCTATCAGCATATCACGCCTGCCTGACGGATGGAATACCTGACGGAACCAATGCAAGAACGCAATCCCGCCTGATAAGATGCAGGACTGCTGTACGGCAGGGAAGCAGGCAATCAGCAAATCCCGCAGGCAAGCCTGATGGCTATCCTGCAAGAAAGACAGCACGAAATCAGGATTGCCGGACTGAAAGACTGCAAGACTGAAAACAGGAAGATGTAAACTTTAAATTTTAAAAATATGGACACAAAAAAGAAACCTCTGTTTGTTGCATTTTCTTCTCAAAAAGGCGGTGTGGGCAAAAGCACATTTACTACGCTTGTCGCCAGTACGATGCACTATCGGTTGGGCTACAACGTAGCCGTATTTGATGCGGATTTTCCGCAGCACAGCCTGATGAAAATGAAAACCCGTGATTTGGCAATGGTAATGGAAAACGAGGCTTTGAAAAAACTGGCATATAAGCAGTTTACCACCATCAACAAAAAAGCCTATCCCATTATGCAGCACAAAGCGGATAGCGTACTGGATGCGGCGCACGAATTTGTAAACACTTCTCCCGTTCCGCTTGATGTGCTGTTCTTTGACCTGCCCGGAACCGTGAACACGCCCGGCATCCTGAAAGCATTAGCAGGTATGCACCACATCTTTACGCCTATCACGGCAGACCGTGTGGTAATGGAAAGTACGCTCATCTTCACGCAGCTTTTGCAGGACGTGATTAAGAAAAAAGGCGAAACTTCCATACAGACCATTAACCTGTTTTGGAACCAGGTGGATGGCAGGGAAAGCACACCCTTATACGATGTGTACAATCAGCTTATTGCACAACTGGGGTTAAGCCTGATGCAAAGCCAAATCAAGAATAGCACCCGTTTTCGTAAGGAAAGCGAAGTGGACAGCAAAACAGTTTTCCGTTCTACCGTAATGCCACCCGATGAGCGTTTGATGAAAGCCTGCCAGTTAGACCTGTTCATCAGCGAATTTTTAAACATCATTCAATTGTAGTGCTATGGAAAAAGATAATAAAAGAAAAGTCACGCCAGACATTAACGAGGAAATGATGATGAACCTGATGGTGGACGGCGTTAAAAAGGACGGCTTACAGCTACCGCCCGAACCTGCTGAAGAGCAGGTAAAGGAAGCGGCAAAAGACGAGGTGCAGCAGGAAGAATTACCACAAAGCAAGCCTGCACAGCGGGAAAGGAACCGCACAAAGAAAAATCTTGACGGAAGCTACGGCGAACATTTTTTGAAAACCCACTCGATGACGAAGCGGGGCGATAAAAGTATTTATATCCGGCAGGAATACCACGAACGGCTATCCCGTATTGTACAGGTCATTGGTAAAGATGCCATACCCCTGTATGCCTATCTTGACAACATACTGGAACATCATTTTGAACTGTTTGAAAAAGCCATTACCGATGATTTCAACGAAAAGTTTAAACCCATTTTTTAAAATAACTGATTATGGAAATAGTAATTGTGATTTGCCTGCTCGTCGTCATTGTCCTGCTTTTGCAGGATAAGATTTTCATTCATAAAAGGTCGGAGCAGAAGCCCACGCAGGAAAAAGTTAACCCGAACCTGCCCGATATTATGGGGCAGCCCAAGCCAGTAAAAAGCCATTCCCTGCCAAACACTGCCAATGAAAGCCAAATAACGGAACCGGAGATAAACCCTGATAATTTAGACATTGAATACGACGAAAACGAAAACGTCAGCATTCAAATTCCGCAGGAAGAACTGGACGAAGTTTTCAGCAATATGCCTGAATTGGAAGAAGAGGAAGAAGAATGGAACAGGTACGGAATATCCGGTGGCGATAACGGTTTTGCCCAAGCGGTTACCTACGACGAACTAAGCTCCGTAGGGGCGTTGCTCCAAAAAGAGAATTTGGAACAGGCTCAAAAGGAAACAGCGGTAGCCATAGTTCAGAAATTACAGGGAACCGAATTATTCAGCTTACTGGAAAATTCCATTGAGGGTGCTTCCCGAATAATTGCCGAGCTTTTGGATAGCAAACTTTCATCTGAAAGCGATGACGGTTCTTCCACCTTGCGGAAAAGTGATTTGGATGATTTTGACATTGGGGAGTTTGTGTGAAATATCTACTCTTTTCTTAAACGTCGTATAGTAGATGCTTTATAAGGACAAAAGGAAATATTTATTATCCTTTTGTCCTTTTTATTTTCTATAATCTTTACTAACCAAAAAGTTAATAAAATTTCATTAAATTTGACATAAAGTGACAAGTCATTGAAATGGAACTCCAAAACTTCGGAATAATAGTTAGGAAACTAAGAGAAAAGAAAGGGCTGCTGCTAAGACAAGTTGCTGCTATTTTAGAAATAGACACGGCTCTTATTAGTAAAATTGAAAGAGGTGAAAGAAAAGCTAACCGAGAGCAAGTTGCCAAATTAGCAGAAGTCTTAGATGTAGAGGTGGATGAACTTTTAGTTATTTGGCTTTCGGACAAGATTGTGGAAATTTTGGAAGAAGAACCGTTGGCATACAAGGCACTTAAAAAGTCAGAAAAACGAATACAAAAGAAGTAATGATATGCAACTAAACTACTTTCCAATTAAGTTTGAGTTTGAAGAATACCAGATTAAGACAGAACCTTATTCAGAAGAACGGCTTAAAGAGCTAAGGGCATTATATAATGCAACTCATTCTTTTTTTAGGAATGGTGACTATATCTATATATCAAACAAAGAAGGAGAAGATACAAGCCTGACAGGAGAAATTATACCTAAGAGAATATTTGATGATAGTCAGGTTACCGCTTCGTTGATTAAACATCTTTTTTTCAGGACATTCAAAGAAAGATTTCCGAACTATATTCCGGTGGATTTTTATCCATTCCGTTTTTTTTCTGCACAAGCTAAAGATGATATTATTTACAATGCACTACCGGAAAATCTTAGGAAGCGTATCGCATATAAAAAACTGATTGAGGTTCAATTACGTCTAACTGAGATAAATGGAATTAAACAATTTGGTTTTCTTATCAATATAAAACGTAATTGGGTATTTAACAAATCTTGTTTAGAACTGCATTCAGAAGGCTATAACTTAATAGGTGTTGATGTTCTGTATGCGGAGATACTTCCAGGTTTAACAGAAGTTCTCGCACCTAATGAAGAATTATTAGGAGTAATTGCTGAAATAGTTGATGATAAGGCGAGAATTGAGACTAACGAAGGAATTAAGGAATACCCTCTCAACCAATTATTCATCAAGAAATCCAAATATAATATAGGTAACTATTTATCATTTGCTATTTCACAACAGAAAAGTGATGAAATAATGAACCTTATTGAGAGTAAACGTTCCGATATTTACAATACAAAAGCGTTGTACGATGAAATTTTAAAAATATCAAACCATTTATTTTGCGAAAATGCAGCCCCCATTTTATTTCACAATAAAGATGGCTTTTGTTTTACAGTTGACAGCCAACCGTTATCGGTATCAAATAGTATTGAGCTAAAAACTCCCACTTTTATTTTTGACCCCGCAGCAACTAAAACAAATAGTTCTAATCCAGACTTAGGCTTGTCAAATTATGGACCTTATGATAGTTCAATTTTTGACATTAAAAGTCCTAACGTGCTTTGTATTTGTAATAGAAATAATAGGGGCAATTTCACAAAGTTTCTCTCGAATTTGAAAGATGGGATACCTCAATCTCGATATTTTCAAAAAGGACTTCAGAAAAAATACGATTTGCAGGATGTGATACTTAATATAAGGGAAATACAGGCTTATAGCATTGATGAATATCTAAATGTTATCAGTGGTTATGATGAAAACAAACCGCATTTGGCAATTATAGAAATCCCTGCAAGCTTTAAACGTCAAGCAGATTTAGCAAACCCTTATTACCGAATTAAAGCTAAGCTTTTATCATTAGAAATTCCTGTACAGTTTGTTACATCTGAGATAATAGGTAATCATAACGAATATATTCTTAATTCGGTTGCTCTTCAGATTTACGCTAAACTTGGGGGAACTCCGTGGGTTCTTCCTTCTCAACGCTCCGTTGATAAAGAAATAATTATTGGTATTGGTCATAGTTGGTTGAGAAAAAATCAATATGCCGGTGCTGAACAGAACCGAGTTGTGGGTATCACAACATTTATGTCAAGTGATGGTCAATATCTACTTGGAGATAAAGTTAAAGACGTTCCATTTGAGGGCTATTTTGAAGAGTTACTAAAAAGTTTAAAGCAATCAATTATAAGACTTTCCACCGAACAAGGATGGTCTGATGGAGATACGGTTAGGCTAATTTTTCATATCTTCAAGCCCATCAAAAACACTGAATTTGATGTTATTAGTCAGTTGGTTCGTGATATTACCCAATACAAGATTAAGTTTGCGTTCGTTACGATAAGTACTGTTCATCCAACAATGCTATTTGATATAAACCAAGCTGGAATAGCAAAATACGGGAGTAATATTATGAAAGGACAATACATACCCAATAGAGGTAGCAATCTTTTTCTTGATGAGAAAACTTGTATCGTGCAAATGTTTGGGGCAAATGAATTGAAAACAGCCAAACAAGGTATAAGTAAGCCAGTCCTAATAAATATCAGAACGCCACAAGGAAATTATAATAGTAGTGATTTAAATGATTTGCTGTTTTATGATTTAGGATATATTACCCAACAGATTTTTTCATTCACGTACTTGTCCTGGAGGAGTTTTTTACCTGGCGAAGAGCCTGCGACAATGAAATACTCTAATCTCATTTCAAAGCTTTTGGGGAAAATGAGAAATATTCCAAATTGGGATGCTGATAACTTAAACTATGGTCTAAAAAGAAAGAAATGGTTCCTTTAGAAGAAAGAATAGGTTATTTGGCAAGAGTGAGTGAGAATGCCAAGCTTTCAGCTTTCAATGATTTCTTATCTGGAAAAGTTTGCATTACTGCTTCAGGTCAAAACTCTAATGAAAGCGAAGAAATCTTTTATGGTTTAATAGATGCTATTTTATCAAACAATAAACTGAATTTTGAAAGTTACTATAATAAAAAAAATAAGAGTAAGCCGAGCAAAGGTTCTCCAGCACCATTTGTTAATGATGATTTCTTAATCTTTTCCTTAATATCAGGTATAGTAAAATTTAATTTAGATAAAACTTGGATAAAAGATATTGTTTCTATCAGGAACAGAAACTCTATAACAATAACATTTGAAAATATATTAAATGAAAATTATTATAGTACAAGTAATCTACCGGAAATAGTTTTTATGTTTCTAAGCATAAATGGTCAGTCTTTAATGACTAATGATTTTGTAGGTTTCACATACACAAGAATTACCGGAAATGTAAAATTATTTGAGAACAGAAGTGACTTTCAAATCCTATGTTCACTTAAAGCTTACGATACGATATTCTTACTGAAAGACGTTCCTGACAAAAAAGAGGTTGATCTCTTAAAGAAATTTAATGCAAATTTTATAAATCGAATTAAGTATATATCTTGGATAGTTCAGGCAATGCTATTTGGACTGTTGGTTTATGCAATTCTTAAACTTCCAAATTATAGTCCAGAGGCTATAAAATTTATAGATAAGTATAATTATGCATTTACAATTTTTGGAGCATTAGGACTTAGCTTTTTAGGAAATGTAATACCTGTAATTAGGAATATATCTCAAAAGATAATTATGCAGCTATTTGGATATCCTAAAGAATTGCTAAATGACCTAAAAATTAGTAACAACTCATAATGTGATTGTTTTCTGAAATTAATAAGTAATACTTGAAAGGGCATCAGTTAACTGATGCCCTTTTGCTTTAACAGCCACTCACAGCCAAACACTTCCTTTGACTGCCACTTTCTTATAACGCCTCTTTTTCCACAAGACATTTGTCCCGAAAGCTCGCAAGGTGCGGGATAAACAGTAACAAATTAATGTGTTTCAATTATGGAAAAACAGAGAAAAAAAGTTTTGCTGGCAGCCGTGGCAATGCTGTCAGGAATTGGTGCGTTCGCACAGGGAAACGGCTCGGCAGGTATCAACGAGGCTACCCAAATGGTAACAAGTTATTTCGACCCTGCAACGCAATTAATCTACGCCATCGGTGCGGTAGTCGGGTTAATAGGGGGCGTTAAGGTGTACAACAAATTCAGTTCCGGCGACCCTGACACGAGCAAGACCGCAGCTTCGTGGTTTGGTGCGTGTATCTTCTTGATTGTTGCCGCTACTATCCTGCGTTCATTCTTCCTTTAATCCGTTGCCTTATGAATTACAATATCAACAAAGGCATCGGCAGGACGGTGGAATTTAAAGGGCTGAAAGCACAATACCTGTTCATTTTCGCAGGTGGGCTGCTCGGTACGCTTATCCTCGTGATGATACTTTATATGGCAGGCGTAAACTCTTACATCTGCCTGTTCCTCGGAGCAGGCGGTGCTTCGCTCATTATATGGCAGACCTTTTCGCTGAACAGGAAGTACGGCGAACACGGGCTGATGAAAATTGCAGCCAATAAAAGGCATCCCCGCTACATCATCTGCCGCAAGCCTGTACACCGCTATTTAAAATTCACACCTAAACAGAATGCCGTATGAGAAATGTAACAAAGACCACCACACTGGAAAACAAATTTCCTTTGTTGGCAGTAGAGAACAACTGCATCTTATCCAAAGATGCGGACATTACCGCCTGCTTTGAAGTGCGCTTGCCGGAACTGTTTACGGTGGCTTCTGCGGAATATGAAGCCATACACTCCGCTTGGCACAAGGCGATTAAAACCCTCCCTGATTTTACGGTCATTCACAAACAGGATTGGTACATCAAGGAAAGCTATGCACCTGATTTGGCAATCGAAGACCAGAGCTTTTTATCAAAGTCCTATCAACGCCATTTCAACGAGCGACCGTTCCTGAACCATTATTGCTACCTGTTCCTGACGAAGACCACAAAGGAAAGAATGCGGATGCAAAGCAACTTCAGTTCGCTTTGCAAAGGTACACTGATACCAAAGGAAATCAGGAACAAGGAAACAATACACAGCTTTATGGAAGCGGTGGCACAGTTTGAGCGTATCGTGAATGATAGCGGATTTGTAAGCCTGAAACGTCTGACCGAAGATGAGATTATCGGAACCGAAGACACACAGGGATTACTGGAGCAGTACCTCACGCTATCGAGGGAAGCAGGAACACCGATGCAGGACATCGCACTCGGAACAGAAGAAGTCCGTATCGGTAACAAAAGGTTGAGCCTGCACACCTTATCCGATACGGACGATTTGCCCGGAACGGTATCGGCTGATACCCGTTTTGAAAAGCTGTCCACCGACCGGAGCGATTGCCGTCTGTCGTTCGCTGCTCCTGTGGGCTTACTCCTTAGCTGTAACCATATCTACAACCAATATTTGTTTTTAGATAACAGCGAAGACAACCTGCAAAAGTTTGAGAAGTCTGCAAGGAATATGCACTCACTGGCAAGGTACAGCCGTGCCAATCAAATCAACAAAGAGTGGATAGAAAAGTACCTGAATGAAGCCCACAGCTTCGGGCTTTCATCTATCCGTGCGCACTTCAACATTATGGTGTGGTCGGAAGACCCTGCGGAACTGAAACAGTTAAAGAACGATTGCGGTAGTGCGTTGGCACTGATGGAGTGTAAGCCTCGGCACAACACGACGGACGTAGCCACTTTGTATTGGGCAGGAATGCCCGGCAATGCGGGCGACTTTCCGAGTGAGGAAAGTTTTTACACGTTCATTGAGCCTGCGTTGTGCTTCTTCACGGAAGAAACCAACTACCACAATTCGCCCTCGCCGTTCGGTATCAAGATGGCTGACAGGCTTACAGGAAAACCTATCCATTTGGATATTTCCGACCTGCCAATGAAGCGGGGTATCATCACGAACCGGAACAAGTTTATACTTGGTCCGTCGGGTTCGGGTAAGTCGTTCTTTACTAACCATATGGTACGGCAGTATTACGAACAGGGCGCACACGTATTGTTGGTAGATACGGGTAACTCTTATCAGGGCTTATGCGAACTCATCAAAGGAAAGACCAAAGGCGAAGACGGTGTTTACTTCACTTATACCGAAGATAACCCGATTGCCTTTAACCCTTTCTATACCGATGATGGCGTGTTCGACATTGAGAAGCGGGAAAGTATCAAGACTTTGATACTGACCTTATGGAAACGTGACGATGAGCCGCCAACCCGTTCAGAAGAAGTTGCCCTTTCCAATGCGGTAAGCGGTTATATCGAACGTATCAAAACGGAAGACGTTTACCCGTCATTCAACGGTTTCTATGAGTATGTAAAAGGCGACTACCGCAAGGTACTGGAAGAAAAGCAGGTCAGGGAAAAGGACTTTGATATTGCCAATTTCCTGAACGTACTCGAACCCTATTACAAGGGTGGCGAATATGATTACTTGCTAAACTCCGACAAGCAGTTAGACCTCTTATCCAAACGCTTTATCGTGTTTGAGATTGATGCGATTAAAGACCACAAAATCCTCTTTCCGATAGTCACGATTATCATTATGGAGGTGTTCATCAACAAGATGCGCCGTTTGAAAGGTATTCGCAAGCTCATCTTGATTGAAGAAGCGTGGAAAGCCATTGCCAAAGAGGGAATGGCAGAATACATCAAGTATTTGTTTAAGACCGTCCGCAAATTTTTCGGAGAAGCGATTGTCGTTACGCAGGAGGTCGATGACATTATCCAATCGCCTATTGTCAAAGAAAGTATCATTAACAACTCCGACTGTAAAATCCTGCTTGACCAACGCAAGTATATGAACAAGTTTGATGACATACAGGCGATGTTGGGGCTTACGGACAAAGAGAAAGGGCAGGTACTTTCCATCAATATGAACAACGATGCTAGCCGACTTTACAAAGAGGTTTGGATTGGCTTAGGTGGTACGCACTCGGCAGTCTATGCCACCGAAGTTAGTTTGGAGGAATACCTCGCTTACACGACCGAAGAAACTGAAAAAATGGAAGTGATGCAGCTTGCTGCTGAACTGGACGGCAATGTAGAACTCGCCATTAAGCATATAGCAATGCAAAGGCGGGACAACTCAAATCAATAGTCATTAACAATTTAAAAATTCAGAACAATGAAAAAAGTATTGTATCTGGTGTGTACGGCACTGATGCTCGCCGTAGCACCGTCAGCAAAAGCCCAGTGGGTTGTAACCGACCCCGCTAATTTGGCTTCGGGCATTATCAACTCTGCGAATGAAATCATACAGACTTCTTCGACCGTGAGCAATGTGATAAAGAACTTCAACGAAGTGAAGAAAGTGTACGACCAGGGCAAGGAATACTACGACAAGCTGAAAGCCATCAACAACCTTGTAAAAGATGCCCGTAAGGTGCAGCAAACGGTATTGTTGGTCGGCGATGTGTCCGAAATGTACGTGCAGAACTTCGGCAAGATGATGAACGACCCAAATTTCACACCGCAGGAATTGGTCGCTATCGGTAACGGCTATTCGGCACTGCTCAATGAAAGTACTGAACTGCTGAAAGAACTGAAACAGATTATAACCTCTTCAAGCCTTTCGCTCAATGACAAAGAGCGTATGGATATTATTGACCGTGTGTACAAAGAAGTTAAGGATTACCACAGCCTTGTACGCTACTACACCAATAAGAACATTTCTGTAAGCTACCTAAGAGCGAAAAAGAAAAACGATGCCCAAAGAGTGCTTGAACTCTACGGAACTGCTAACCAAAAATACTGGTAAACTATGGAATGGGATAATCTTCACGAACTCCTGCGGTCGCTTTATGATGATATGATGCCGCTTGCAGGCGATATGGCGGCAGTTGCTAAGGGTTTGGCGGGATTGGGAGCATTGTTCTATGTGGCATTAAAGGTTTGGCAGGCTTTAAGCCGTGCCGAACCTATTGATATGTTCCCTTTGCTGCGCCCGTTCGCTTTAGGGCTTTGTATTATGTTCTTCCCGACTATCGTTTTGGGAACCATCAATGCGGTATTAAGCCCGGTGGTAGTAGGAACCCACCAAATACTCGAAGACCAGGTGCTTGACCTGAACAAGCTGCAACAGCAGAAAGACCAGTTGGAATATGAGGCAATGGTAAGGAACCCCGAAACTGCCTATATGGTATCAGACGAAGAGTTTGATAAAAAACTGGACGAACTGGGATGGTCGCCCTCCGACATTGGAACAATGGCGGGTATGTATATGGACAGGCAAGCCTACAAGATTGAAAAAGCCATAAAAGATTGGTTTCGCAATCTACTGGAAATTCTCTTTCAGGCGGCGGCTTTGGTCATTGATACCATACGAACGTTTTTCCTGATAGTCCTCTCCATACTCGGACCAATAGCCTTTGCTATTTCCGTATGGGATGGCTTTCAGTCCACGCTCACACAATGGCTCACGAGGTACGTCAGCGTTTACCTGTGGCTTCCCGTTTCGGATTTGTTCAGCTCAATGTTGGCAAGAATACAATCCCTCATTTTAGAACGGGATATAGCAATGCTTGCCGACCCCACCTATATACCTGATACGAGCAATACCGTGTACATCATTTTTATGATAATCGGCATCATCGGGTACTTCACTATCCCGACAGTAACAGGTTGGGTAATCCAAGCCGGAGGCGCAGGAAACTTTACCCGCAATGTAAACTCCACAGCAATGAAAGCCGGAAACATCGCCGGAGCAGGCGCAGGTTCAACAGTTGGAAACATCGGTGGTAAACTGATGAATAAATAAACATTAACATTCTAAAAAATGGAATTTAAAACGCTAAGAAATATCGAAAACAGCTTTAGGCAGATAAGATTATATGCCATTGTGTTTGCGGTTCTCTGCATCAGCGTGGTAGGTTACGCCGTATGGCGTTCCTACCGCTTTGCAGAAGAACAACGCCAAAAAATCTATGTACTGGACAATGGCAAATCCCTGATGCTTGCCTTGTCGCAGGATGCGAGCATCAACCGCCCGGTTGAAGCAAGGGAACACGTCAGAAGATTTCACGAACTGTTCTTTACGCTTGCACCCGACAAGAACGCTATTGAAAGCAATATGAAACGTGCGTTCAACCTTGCCGATAAAAGTGCTTTTGATTACTACAAAGACTTGTCGGAAAAGGGCTATTACAGCCGTATCATTTCGGGGAACGTACAGCAACGCATAGAGGTGGATAGTGTCGTGTGCAACTTCGACAACTACCCGTATGCAGTGCGCACCTATGCCAAACAGTTCATTATCCGGTCAAGCAACGTAACCAGGCGAAACCTGATTACTTCCTGCTATCTCGTCAACTCCGTTCGTTCCGACAATAATCCGCAGGGCTTCAATATTGAAAAATTTGCAGTCGTGGAAAATAAGGATATAGAGGTCATCGAACGCTAAAAAAACAATCTTATGGAAGCATTATCAGATTTAAGCACGTTCGCAAAAATCCTTACCGACAAAGGATATAACGGGTATTTCCATACGCAGGGGGTGTATGCCGGAAAGCTGAAAGACAGCATCAGCGAATACCTTGAAAGCTGCCAAAAAGGTACAGACAGTTTGCCTAAGCAGGACTTACTGTTGACAGGCTACCTGCAATGGTCGGGCGATGACAAGCCGCGTGTAGAATGCAGTATGTGGGTAAAGTACCTGAATGGCAAATTCTCATTGAGCCGTATGGAAGTAGCCAAGAAAGACGGCTTTGGGCAACTGCTCAAAAAATCGGAACTGGCAAACCTGTCCGTAATGTCCGCACCCAAATTAACGGAAGCGGTCGCACTGGTCAACGATGCACCGAAGCAACAGGCGGGTAAAAGTCCTAAGCGTTTCAAGCTATAACACAGAAATAGTAAGGCTATGAAAAAATTAAGAGCAAATATGGACAGGTACTTTGACAAGTTGGACGACCGTTGGCGGGCGTTGCCCTTGCTCAAACAGCACCAATATACGCTGTACTTCTTTGTGGGTTATCTGCTGCTTACCGTAGCGGTCATTGGCAAAGTTATGTACGATACCTCAAAGTCCGGTAACGGTATGGTCATAGAGCATATCGAAAACCCTGTCCTTAAAAGTAAAAATCCAGCAAGGTTGCAGGATAGTGTATCAACAATTTTAAAAAATCAGATTTATGAAAGAAAATGAAAAAAGGGTCAGCTTTCTTGTTGAGGGAGAAGACCAAAACGGAACATCAAATCTGCCGGATAATAAAAAGAGCAATAAGGATAAGCTCAAAAAGCCAATCATATTCCTTTTGATGGGCGTAGTATTTCTCGGCTGTATGTACCTCATATTTAAACCGTCGAAAGATAAAAAGGCGGTTGAAAATATCGGGCTGAACGATGCCGTGCCGCAGGCTACGGGAGCAGGAATGCCCGATGATAAAAGCAAGGCGTATGAGCAGGAAATGCTCGAACGCAAAGAGCAGGAAAAACGCAATGCACTTACAACACTTTCCGACTACTGGAATACAGAAGACAAGGACGTGCCGACCAATGAACAGCTTCCTGAAGATGAGGAAAGCGACGGCTTTGGCGGTGGTGGCAGAAATTCGGGACGAAACAGCAATCCTGCATTGAACAGCTACCGCAATATGCAAAGCACACTGGGTTCATTCTATCAGGACAACAATTCTGAAACAATGGAACTGCGTAAGCAAGTGGACGAACTTAAAGCAAAGTTGTCGGAAAAAGAAGTGCCACCTGTGGCCACGGTTGACGACCAACTCAAACTAATGGAGAAATCCTATGAAATGGCTGCAAAGTATCTTCCGCAAAATTCCAATACCGGAAACGCTGCTCCTGCCAATGATGCAACTACTGGAGCTGCGGGTGCTAACCAAAAAGAGCAATTTGTATCGTTCACACCAACAAGAAAGAACATTGTATCAGCCTTGTACCGTGAACCGTCGGACAGTGCCTTTGCAGCCGATTGGAGCCAAACAAAAAACCGTGGGTTTTATACCGCAGGTTCAATTGAACAGGCGGTACAGCCTAAAAACAGTATCAAAGCCTGTGTACACGAAGCCCAAACGGTAGTTGGCGAAACGGGTGTGCGTTTACGGCTGTTAGAACCTGCCAAAACCCCGCAACGTACCATTCCAAAAGGAACGATTGTAACGGCTAATGCCAAATTTCAGAATGGCAGGCTGCAATTAAAAGTTACCTCCGTAGAACTGGAGGGCAACATCATCCCGGTAGATATTACCATTTACGATTTGGACGGACAGCAAGGTTTGTACGTGCCTTATTCGCCGGAAATGAATGCCCTTACCGAAATGGCGGGCAATATGAGCCAGACCGGAGGAACAAGCGTAATGCTCACGCAGAATGCCGGACAGCAGGTAGCGGCTGACCTAAGCCGTGGCGTGGTACAGGGTATTTCGGGCTATTTCGCCAAGAAAGTAAGAACGCCAAAGGTTACACTGAAAGCGGGCTATCAGGTCTTCCTCGTATCTAAAAAATAATGTTGAACTCAAATATTTAAAGACAATGAAAAATCATTTAAAAACCTTTTGGGCTTTTGCCCTTATACTCGGCTTTGCCGTAACAACCTATGCACAGGACAGTGCAACTGCAAAAACACCGCTTGCATTGGGCAAGATAGAACCGTACCGTATGGAAGTTACCTACGATAAAACTTCACACCTGATTTTCCCGACCGCCATTCGTTACGTGGATTTGGGTAGCGAGTACCTGATTGCAGGTAAAGCCGACGATGCGGAAAACGTGTTGCGTGTAAAAGCATCAGTTAGGGACTTTGAGCCGGAAACGAATTTCTCCGTTATCACGAATGACGGGCGTTTTTACAGCTTCAACGTGTATTACAGTTCCTACCCGGAGGCAATGAGCTATGACCTGCTCACGATGCAAAAAATGGTGGATAAAGCCAACGGTAACGATGTGCTTTTTGAGGAACTGGGCAACAATTCGCCCTCACTGGCAGGGTTGTTACTGGAAACCATTTACAAGAAAGACAAGCGCATTGTAAAGCATATCGGGGCTAAGAGTTTTGGCATCCAGTTTGTCCTTAAAGGCATCTACATCCACAACGGTAAATACTATTTCCATACGGAATTGAGGAACCGTACCAATGTGCCGTTTCAGATTGATTTTATCAATTTCAAAGTAGTGGATAAAAAAGTGGCAAAACGTACCGTGGTACAGGAACGCCCGATGATACCGCTTCGCACCTATAAACCACTCACGGAAATTTCAGGACAAACCACTGAACAAAACGTGTTCCTGTTAGACCAGTTTACCATTGCCGATGACAAGGTGCTGCTGATTGAGATTTTCGAGAAAAACGGTGGCAGGCATCAAACATTGCAGGTCGAAAATTCCGATTTAATCAAAGCCCGTTTGATTAACGATATGCACCTGAAATTTTAATAACCCTTTAAAGCAAGAATATGAAAAAGTATATCTATACCGTGATGCTTGTTTTAGTGGGTATCACAGTGGCACAGGCACAGCGAATGCTGCCGAAACAAAAAGGATTGGAAATTAGCACAGGCATATTATCCAACGATAAAATCGGCAATGATTATTACATCAGTGCCGCAATGACCGTAAACGGTAAGAACGGTAACTATCAGCTTTGGGCGTTGGAATATACCCACCAGTGCCACGAGTACAAAGACCTGCGCATCCCGCAGGAAACCTATTCCGCAGAGGGCGGTTACAGCTTCTTCCTGTTGGGCGATGCCCGAAAGAACATCACGCTGAATTTCGCCTTAACGGGTGTGGTCGGTTACGAAACCATCAACCGGAGCGAAACAATGTTGTACGACGGTGCTAAGATATTGAGCGAAGATAATTTTATCTACGGAGCAGGCGGTCGCCTCACTTTTGAAACCTACCTGTCCGACCGTTTTGTATTAGTCCTGCAAGGGAGAACAAAAGTGCTTTGGGGTACGGATTTACAACAGTTCCGACCATCGGCAGGTGTGGGATTAAGGTTTAACTTTTAAAACGTAAAACGATGATAACATTATTCAATAAATTCAGAACAGGGCTACTGCCATTATATGTATTCCTGACAATCCTCACAGCTTCGGTTACGTTGGTATCTTGCAGCAAAGATGATGACCTCGAAATACAGAACAATTTTCCTTTCGAGGTAAATGTAATGCCAGTACCTAAAGATGTTGCCAACGAGCAAACCGTAGAAATACGCATTACCATACAGCGTAAAGGCAATTACAGCAACACGCAGTATTTTCTCCGCTATTTCCAGTTTGACGGGCAGGGAACGTTGCAATACTACAATGAACCGCCTTATCAGCCCAATGACCTGTACCAATTACCAACGGAGCAGTTCAGGTTGTATTACACTTCAACATCTGCCGTATCACAGTCCTTTGATGTTTGGATTTCGGACAGTTTCGGGAATGAAAAGCAGATAACTTTTCAATTTAACAGTAGCGATTAAGAGCAGTATTTCAATTGATAAAAAAAACGGTTTATCTGATCGGTAAGCCGTTTTTGCATTTGGTACACATCGGTTACAGGCTGAAACAAATATTTTTCGTAAATTCAAACAGTGGAAATAAAGTGTTTTTGTTATGGTCGCATCATTGGTTATAGGTATCATATTTTTGGTTGCAGGCTTGGGACTTCGCTACTGGATTAACCGTAGAAAGTTTTATAGGCGTAGTCCTATGGGAGCAGAAGGCTTCTCCTCTTATGAAAGTTCGGTTTTCATTAAATTAATTGAAAAGATTGGCAAATGGGTAGCTTACGCCTTGATTATATTTGGGCTATTGTCTCTTTGGGTTTATTCCCGAGAGAAGAAAGAAGATAAGGAACAACAAAATGTGAAAATACAAAAACCTGTATAGGTAGTTTTAAAAGAGAAATTATAAAATGACAAAATCTTTCGATGACATAACCCTACGAAATATATCAGATATTATTTCAAATATACTAACACATACAAAAATTACAGAACATTTATCTGGTGCTGGCATTTCTCAATCTCAATTCGGTACTAACAAAACAGATAGACTATTTTATGCTTTAAAAGAAAGACAAGTTCAAGATAGGTGTGGAAATAATGTTTTAGCGTTCGTTGTCAGACTGTTAAATCCAAAGCGATACAATTCAGAAGATGAATTTGAAAAGGATAGAACCACTATCAATGAGAAACTGGTTTATGAAGGAATAGAAATTGATAAAGCTGGACAACCACGGCAAGTTGACAGAGCTAAAACCATTTCAGAAGCTAAAAGTAGGTCACTAAAAATAAAAGAAAAAGTACACGGTATTGGGGTTCATTCAGAAATTTTGCCTTACTGTGAGGCTGAATGGTTAAAGGAAAACTATTTTCACGCTATACTCGAGATTACAAAAAGTGTGGCGGAAAGGCTTAGGCAAAAAAGTGGCTATACTTCAGACGGAGCAGATTTAGTTGATGACTGTTTTGCTTTGGGAAAAGACAAAAGACCTATGCTTGCTTTTAATACTCTGAATAATCCAAGCGAGGAAAGTGAACATAAAGGCTTCGGAAACTTCTGTAAAGGATTTTTTTCTATGTACAGAAACCCAAAAGCGCACAATCCGAAAATATTAGAGGATACCCAACTCTCACAAATGACGGAAGTATTGGTTGTAGCAACAATAATCCATAACAAACTTGACAACACTTATAGGACAGGACTTAAGTAATAAGCAAATCGGATAGTCGAAAAGGTTATCCGATTTTTTATTTATACAGAATAGTAAACCGCCAAACACTGCCTATCAAAGCCAAACCCTGCAACATTCCCCAACGCAGCAATAAGCCTTTATAAATTCGACTTCCACGCAAAATTGAGCACACAATGGAAGTTATCGCAATACAAAAGTCCGTACTGGAGGGAATGAAAAACGAGTTGAAAGCACTTTTGGAACTGACCGAAAATGCCACGAAAAAGTACACGCCGATTTTCGCACAAGAGCAATGGCTCGATAACCAGGAAGTGTGCCTGATGATGAACATTACCAAACGGACTTTGCAGACATATAAGGATAAAGGGTTATTACCTTATTCCCGATTGAACCGTAAGAATTATTACAAACGCTCAGATGTACAGGCTTTGCTCGAAGTCGGACATCCGTACAATACCGCTGAAAATGGATTTATTGACAAATGACAATGAGGAAATCATCGCCCACAGGGAAATAATTACACAGCTGCACAGCCGTATTAAAAGCATATTGGAAAATTACCGTCCTGTAATGAATGGAGAAATATATCTGTCGGGCGAAGATGTGTGCAAACTGTTACATATCAGCAAACGGACTTTGCAGCAATACCGGGATGATAATATCCTGCCGTATATACAGATTGGTGGTAAGATTATTTACAAGGAAAGCGATATTCTGACCATACTGGAGCAAAATTACATTTCAAATAGAACAGATTTATTGTAGCCTTTTTCGTTATATATGCTGTCAAAAAGAAACGAGTTTAGTATCTTTGCTGCTGAAAATATAGAAAATACTTAAAGTGTTTTTGCTTTAGGTCCCACATTGAAAACTGGTAATTTTTAGACAACGGGACAGATAAGTAAGAACGCTCACGTCAAAGGCGTGGGCGCTCGCTTATTCGTTGTCGGGTATACCAGTACCTCAATGTGCGGTAAGTGTGGTAGCCTGCGCTTCTTTTTTGTGCAGAACTACGTAAACTCAAAAAGTAGTAATATGGAAACTGGTACAGCACAAAAAAGAATTACCCTCGCCTTTATCAATAATAAAAGCCTGATTTTAGATGTTATTTGCAATGAACTTGTTGCTTCAGGTACTAAAGTATTGTTTCGTTCAGAAAATATTGATGTAGGACTATCTCAATTGTCAGTATTAAAAGAGCTTCCGAAAGTTTGTATGATTGACCTTGATTTTTACGGCAAGAATGTGCTGGCACAACTTCAAAAATTAAGGATACAATATCCAACTATTAAACTGATTGCTCATAGTGATATTGATGCAGAAAAAGCCGTAAAACCTCTTTTAGAAATTGGTTTTTCTGGTTATCTGTTTATTGGTAGCGATGCAGACGATTTTAGAAAAGCCGTTGAAGTTGTTGTCAATGACGGAAGATATTTTAGTATGGGAGTAGCTAAAATTGCACAGGAATATTTTACTAATAACTAAGATTGCTTTTTTAAATCTGTAATTTTTATTTGGACAATATTGTTGTTATTTATTCCAAGTTGCGAAAGTGTTTCTTTATGTGCTTGCTTTTCAAGCTCACTGTAATACGAAACACTCCAAATTACATTTTTATTTAGTTTGGCTTTTAATACCTCAAAATATTTTAAATCTACTTCTGAGATTGAATGCCCTAATACAATGACTTTTTCAACTTCTGTAAGATTGTTAAAAAAACCGATATTGTTTTCTATGATTGAAGCTGTATTTTTAAAAGTTTTTGTATAATAAGATAGTATTTCTTGTTTGGCACTTTCATAAGAAAAGTCATATTCATCAGCCTTATGCTCACGCCATTCGTATAATTCTTCCTCGCTTAATCCTTGTGGTGGTTCTTCTTCTTTCTCATCAAAATTTGCAGGGTCAGTTCCGTGTCCTAAAATAAGAGTACAATTATCTATATCTGCTCTGTTATGAATATAGGTTATTCGTTCTTCGGGAATGCCATAGCTTTCCTGTAGTGTCTTAGTATAATTAAAATTTAAAAAATGGCTATCATCTTCTAAGTCAATTAGCACATCATCAGAAATGCTTTCGTATTTGACTTCAAGAATAAACTTATTAAAGTCGCTAATTAGAGTGGTCGTTAAATCCTTAATGATTTCTTCCATCTCTATCTGATAACTATGCCAATCTCTATCTCGAAAATCTTCAGCACCAGGGCGAGCAATTAAGTCGGAATTATCGTCTAATACCGATAAATAATCCAAGTCAGCTAAGGCTTGCTCAAATCTTGACCATAACGCATACTCTTCATCTGTCAATTCAGGATTTGTAATATCAGGAAGTCCATAATAATTTAATAAGAGTTCATAAACCTCACTATTATTTTCAGCCAAGTAGTTTGCAAAACTTTGATACCTTGTGTCTAATTTATGATGGATGTCAAATCCATTACCAATAATGTATAATGTTTTCATTAATTCAGTTGTTTAATATTTTTTGGAATTATAAACCACTTCGTTTTCCAAATATTGGCTTGAGCTTATCCCAAAACTGCTGTTCAAGAATTTCGACAATGAAACGCTCAATAACTTCATTGCTTTCTGAAATGACTTCGTATGCAAAAATATTCAAATCATATTCTAAACAATTGTCCCACTTGCATAAATGCAAACTATAAACCCGAGTTCCTTCTGTGCCAAGATGGTTCTTAATTCTTGTCTTGAAATCAGTGGTTGAGCTTCCAACATATAATATATCTGTTGAAGTTTTGTTGTACCGGGAAAGATTAACTCGGTCTTTGTTCTTAACTTTTAGTTTATTAGCTGATTGATAATCTTCAAAATATTCAATCAGTGTACTTAAAATTTTCGGGGATTTTATCTGAATGATGTAAATGAGTGGGTTGTCACTATTAGGGATTTTATGCAGATAATTTGAAAGCGTTTCCCTATCTCTATATTCCGATGAATGAAAGGAAATTTCACAGAACGGTCTAATTGTTATTTTTGAAATTTGCTTAGCTATATTCCGTGCAAACTCTTCAGATTGCTTTACAATATGTTCACTGTCAATTTTCATTAAATGATTTTATTTCTTTTTAAGGTGTTTAATTTTACTTTTTCTTTACTTAGTTCGTCATCCCAAAAAAACACTGCCGATTGATGATTTCTGTTTTGCGATGAGGGATAAATAATTCCAGATATTTTATTCTTTCTGTTTTTATTGAATGGATATCTTAAAAATTCAGTCACAACTTGAGTTGGAACATATTCGGTATGTTCTTTACCATCCTTAATAATTTGTTGAGTTATATCTCTTACAAATGAGTATAGAAATAAAATAAGGTAATATCGTTTCTTGTCCTTAATGCCGAAAATACTTGGAATTTTAGGGAGTTTATTAAAATCAACAACAACCTGATTTTCTAAAGTCTCAAATTCCGCAATCGTTACATACCTTTTGTATTTATCTGTCCTGCTTATTGTTTCTAAAATTGCTGTATCATCGTCAAAAGCAGAATAGAACATCGATATTCCTGAAGGGCTAAATCGATTTGGATAAATTGCCTTTTTGTTAGGGGGAGCAGTGATTTCGTTAAAATCAGTAATTTTTGTTTTGAAGTCGTGTTGTCTGCAACGATAAAGTTTTGTACCTGCCGGGACAATCCTTATTATATTTAATTTTGATATAAGTTTGCTAACCTCTTGTAGTATGTGCAAGGCTTTAGGCAGGCTGCTGCCTGCTGATGAAAAGAGGTAGCGGGACTTATGTTTAATGATTTCTTTAAAGTAATTCCACTGAAATTCTAAATCATCTTTAATATTGTCGTAATACAGGTCAGGTTGAGCCCAAGCAATATCGTCAATTGAGCCGACGATATCCTCTATAACCTCGAACGGTTCTGCATTTAACTCTATGAGTTCCTGGATAAGCTCATCCGGCGTATAGATTTCTCCAAGATAACCTCCCTCTCTTGAATTGTAACTCATAAAATTGGCGGCATCTTCATAAAAGTTAGAAATGCCATCCATAATAAATTCCATCAAATCTTCAAGAGGAACTACCTTTAGCTCCTTAGCACAATAATCACAATAACCATCGTTGTAATTATGTTTAATGAAATTCTTGATGCTTTTATCGTCAATGTGCTTTATACAAATATTCTTATCTGGAATACTGCTTAAATGTCTACTTTCTAATTCAAGCCATCTCTGTTTAACTCCTCCCATATTTAAACTCGCGATTTTTCGCTATATAACAAATTTAGTAAATTTAAAAGGACGCTTGAACTCGCATTTGTGAAATCAAAAATCAATTACTATCAAGAAGCATTATCAAAAACTAATCAGTGAGATAACGAATATCCCACGCAATAACGCCGCAACCTGTTTGGTAAAATGGAAAGAAAGGATTTGTGTAAGGGTACATTTTGCTAAAAGGGATTGCACCAATTAAAGCAAAAAGACTGCCCGACCACCGGGAGGATCTGTCTTTTTGCCGCCCGACTTTTCGGGTCAGGCGGTGTTTTAATTTTTCGGCTTATTTAACTGTTCTTTCAAAGCTATTAATTTCTCGTGCATATCTGCCCAATATGCCTGCCTTTCCTTGTCGCTTTCCACTGGTGGGTTGTGCTGATATTCTTTATACCACCCCCAGTTTGCCGAATAGCTTTTTTAAGGTCGGTAACTTCAATCCAATTCCCGTTTTTATCTCTGATTTTCATTGTGCGGATTTTTTCTGATTAAGCAATTAACTGGGTTAGTAAAAATTCATCAGTCCAAAACTCTTCGCTCGTATGCTTCCCGTATGCGGTATAGTAGCCTGTACCATTTGCCCGAAATACAAGCCTGAAACAGTCCAGTCGGTTTTCAGGTACGGTAAACGTTTCCTGCTCGTCAAGCTCCACAAATACCCATTCCTTACCGTTTAGCAGTTCCTCAATATTCGGGCTGTCGTCTTCGCCTGTCCTGTAAAAATCTACTGCCGTATCATAATAGTTCATCGAGCAGAAATAGTGATTGCCCTCTAATGGCTGAACCAATGCAAGCCGTTTTGCCTGTTCCTGTTTCCATTCTTCGGATAGGTGGATAATTGCAAACTCGCAATTATCCCATTCGCTGTTAGTGTTGGCTTTAATCAAAATATGTGCTGTCGTTTTATCTGATAGTATCATTGTTCTAAATTTTAGTTGTGTTTAACTGATTTTCGATTTTACGCTCTAACAAGGTGTCGAGTATTTCCCACTCGCTGTCATACTCCTTGCCCTCAAAATGGTAGGTGTCCTTTTCCTCGTCTAATTCGTAGCGGTCAAAGTCCTGGCTATCTAAGCAAGTTTCTGTTAATGTGCCGTTTTCAAATGTCGCCTTACCATACACTAAGCAATCCAATTCCTCATACTCGTGTGTAAAGTCCACTTTGAAATGTTCGGCTATCTGCTTAACGGTTTCTGTATTTGGCGACCATTTTGTTTCATACTGGAACACGCCCGCACTTTCATTGTCCTGACTAATATTGTAGAAATAATCTCCGTGCGTGTCCTGTACGAAATCGGGCAGTTGCCCGCAGTTGTCTTTCTGTTCCTGTTCAGCCATTGATTTGAATAGCTGTGTTAACTGTTCTATTGCTTCGGGTGTTCCCTCAAAAACAACCCAATTGTTACACCAATTAGCCATAATTATTTATCATTTAAGGTTATCTGTAAAAATTTGTCGCTCCCGAAAAGCAGGTGTATCGCCTGTTTTAATTGCAGGTCGCATTGTGCATCCTCTGTATATTCAATCAGGCAGTGGATAGCAAAAATTGAATTGTGTCCGTCAAAAAAGTGGTCTGTAAACCAATGCGGGCGTTTCCAAAGTGGTTCGTTTTTGTCTGTCCCTTTTTGTGCATTCTGCACAAGCCTGTACCAAAATTCAGCGGTGAAAAATCCCTTTTGATACCAACCCTCACGAAAGGCGGTTTCATTTTGCAGGAAGTAGTCGCATTGCATTTTTATAGCGTTTTGCAGGTTCTCCAGTTCTTCGGGAAACAGTTTACATAACAAGCCCGCTTTATCGAGGTTGTCCATTTTATTTAATGCTTTCATATCTTTTGTTTTTAGTAGGCGACCACCTTTGCAGGCAGTCGCCTTTGATGATTAATTGAAGTTGAAAATCTCTGCTCCTGAATAGGCAAAGTCTGTACACAGTTCAAAGGCTTTTTGGGTCTTTAGCTGTGCTGTACCGCCCATTACAATAGATTGTAGTTTGGCTTCGCCATCCCTGTAATTGCGTACATTTTGAAAGTATCCTGTAACGGCATTGTAAGCCCCGAACAATGTGCCTTTGGTAGTGTCCATTTGCTGCGTGTCGCTTATCATAGCGTATTCAAAGGCATCATCTACGGTGTTTTTAAACAAGGTAGAAACTTCATCTTCAGCACCTTTTTTAAGCAGGTTGAGCGTTTCTTTGTTCGGGCAAAGTGCCAACTGGATTAGCTTTTTTACTTCTCGGTCTGTTACCCTTACTTTAGCCCAGTCGTTAAAAATGTTCTCTAACTGTGTGCTTAGGGTGTTGGCAAGCCCCATAACCTTGTGAGCGTTTTCAAGGCGTTGTTTTGCTCCTGATGTGTGTTTGATACGCACCACATTGGTCATACTCCGCAATGAAGCGTTAAGGGTGTTTTGGCACACGATACGGATAGGGGTAAACGCTGCGGTAATACTTCCACTACCGTCGTGGCTTGTGGTTAAGAAGATGTACTTTTCTGTTACGTCGTCGCCGTTACCTACTCGGATATAGTCGGGCAGCTTGGCAGTGATAAAAATGCGCTCCCCGTTGCCCAATGCTCCTGCGGTTTCGTACAATATACCATCGCCCCCGCCTACAATAGCATCAAAGAAATTGAATGCCTCACGGTTTTGTACGATATGGTAGTCTTTGCCTACTACGCCCAACGGTGTATTAGTGTCGGTGCGCAGTGTGGCGAAACTGTTAGGTACTAAGATGTCGTTGGCTTCAATCAGCTCTCCGCTGTCGCCTATGCTGATTGTTCTGCCCTGTGTAAACAGCGGGGATTTGATAACCTCGTAATCTAAACCTGCGTGTACAATTGCTTCCTCGCTTGTTGGGTACTGCTCTACGATTTGCCCCAAACCGTGCCACGCTTTTTGTTGAACGCTGAAAAATGAATGACGTCCTGTTTGCTCGTTGAAATTGATGTTGTGTGCCATAATGCTAAAATTTTGATGTTTGAAAAAATGTTATTTATTCACTCGCTTTTCTCGTTTCCCGCTTCCCGTTGTGGTTTGCTTCGCTTCGCATAAATTTTTCCAAAAGAAAAACCGGAAAAAAGAAAGCAGATAATCCAAGCGGGCAACAGCGATGACCAAGAAAAAAAATGATTTAATGGGGGTTCCTTTAGGGGGAAACCGTTCATTCGTTTTTTTTATTGGTGGGTGTATGCGATGGCTGCCCGCTATAACTTAGCTGCCTTTTTACCGGTTGATTGTGGAAATTTTCTGTTCTAAATTTTTATGGCATTAATGACCAGGCTATGATAGCCTGTAATAGAGATTTGAAAAACGGAATAGTAGGGAGCGTTAAAAAGGGGGCGTTTTTCAATTTTTTATTTCGGAAGTAGGTAATAAGCTCTTTTACAGCGTTGGACTGGGTAGGGAAAGTAAATGTGCTTTACCTACACAAAAAGTATAGGCATAAAAAAGCAGAACCGTTAAGTTCTGCTCGTTGTAATTAAATAAAAGCTGATTAGATTGCCATCATAAACGCTTCTTCCATTGCTTTGAATTTAGGAGTAACTAAATCCATATCCTTACTGATTTTTTGGCTTGTGATTTTAGCGTAAATCTGTGTAGTGGAAATGTTTTTATGCCCCATCATTTTGCTAAGGCTTTCAAGTGGTACGCCCTCGGTCAAAAACATTGTTCCGAAAGTATGCCTTGCCGTGTGAAAGGTTACTTTTTGTTCTGTAATGATTTCTGCCTTTTCAACCAGTTTACCTATATGCGTATTGCAGGTTGCATTGGTCGGAACCGGAAAGATAAATTCATTCCTTGTCGTACCCTGATATTTCTCAATGATACGTTTAGGGATTTCCATTAACCGAACATTAGAAGCAATATCTGATTTCTTTCTTCTGCTGATAATCCATTGATGACCGTCAAAGAAAGATTGAATATTGTTCCTCGTCAGTTTTTTAATATCAGCATAGGCAAGCCCTGTAAAGCAACTGAAAATAAACAGGTCTTTTACCAGCTCATAACGTGGGTGCGGAGGTACGCATATCATCAGCCTTTCTACATCCTCTTTAAGGATATAACCACGGTCGGTTTCTTCCATATTGATTTCATAATCCTGAAATGGATTATCACGTATCAACCCCTTTTTAATAGCCAGTTCCACAAGGGCTAATATAGGCATCGTGTACACCCAAACTGTATTGTGGGAAGACTGCAAATCATATCGGAGGTAAAAATCAAACTCCCGGATAAAATCGGAAGTCAATTCCCGAAAAGCCATATCGTCACGATGATAACGTTCCTTGATAAACGTGGTAAGATGGTTGTAAACCGTGAGGTACTTGTTGTAGGTACTTTGTGAGCGTTCTTCCTTTTCGACCAATTTTTTAAAATCCTCGTTTTGGTCGTTGAAAACTTTAAGGATAGCATCATCCATTACGCCCACACCTAAAAACGATAACTTTACTTTTTGGGCGGTAGCAAAGCCCTCGTGCTTCAGCATATCTTCATAAATCTTGTCGATACGCCCACGTATATTATCCAGTTTTTTATTGATGCTTAGTGCCTGCGCACTTTTTCCCTGAACCCGTCCGTGTTTTAAATCCCAATTATTGGGGTCAATTTCTAACTTTGTTCCGAAAGTTTTAGGGGTTCCGTCAATGGTAATACGTGCCATAATCGGGGCATTACCGTTCTTTTTCAGTTCGTTCTTTTTCAAATAGAAAAGCAGTTTGAACGTCGATTTTTTTGTCTGCTCCATAACTCAAATGTTTAACGTTTAAAATTAAATTACATTGAGTTACAAGGGAATGTAGAAAAGGGTGCAAAAGACTGAAATATAATCAGTTAAGCTATACTGTTACCTTTGTCAATCGGTAACGAATTAGTAACCTAACCTTGTCAATATAAGCCCCAAACCTATCAGACACCGACTTCCAAACATAGACTACTCTTTTTATAAAGCCTTGTATAGCAAAGGTTTTAACCGATTTGCTTAATTTTGCTTTTTACTAATCTTTTTTTAACAAAAAATTTATTTTAAAACAAAAAGTTGCTATTTTAGATTTCTCTAAATATTTTTTTGAGGCGTTAAAAAATTGCTTTTCATCAATAAAATCAGGTGTTTTATTGGGTTTTGCATTTAAAAAATAAGATTTGTTAGTTCATTTCTTGTTTTTTTTAACAAAAGATTTATAAATTTACTTCAATGTTATTTAACAAAAAACCAGATAGTGTATGCGAAAGTTAATTACGTACCGTATTCTTACTTGCGTTCTATTACTTACACCCTTACTGCTAAAAGCGCAGAATAAAAATGTGGGTATAGGAACAAGTACACCAGATCCCTCAGCCGTGCTGGACATCACATCCAATGACAAGGGTGTGCTGATACCCCGTTTAAGCGCTGCTCAGCGAATGGCTATTAACACACCTGCCCCGGGTTTGTTGGTATATGATACAGATTCGTTCTGTTTATTTTATTACAACAAATTCGTGTGGACCTCATTATGTGACCCCAATACTGCAAGTAATGGTATCACCAAAGTGAGGATCAACGGTAAGAACGATTACCAGTTAGGTAGTCCGCTTACGCATTACACTGATATACCACTTGCGGGTAATACGCTGACATTCTCTACCACAACTACCGGCGGTAATGTGGGTATAGGAAATGCACATCCGCACGCATCGGCTATATTGGACCTTAATAATGATAACAGCAAGGGTTTCCTTGTGCCTAAGATGACATTGACCAGTACGGCCATTGCCGCACCTGTGAACAATCCTACTGTAGGCTTGCTGGTATTCAATACCAATATCGTAAACGATGTATTCCCGGGCTTCTATTTCTGGGATGGCAATGTTTGGGTACGTTTATATTCATCAAATCTTCCGGCAGTATCTAAAATACTGGTTACTGCTCCTGTTACCAATACCGGTACAGATACCAATCCAATAATAGGTGTAACCACAGGTGACCTGTTGGGTAGCTCTGTAGTTAGTGTAACTAATGGCAGCGGCAGGGTTACCGGCGGTAATTCAAAGGTAGATGTAGTGGGTGCAGAAGGTAGCATATTATATGGTACCGGTACTTCCTCCGCATTTTCAGTTCCAGGTAATCCCGGTGAGTTGCTGCAGTCAAACGGTAACAACCCTCCATCATGGGTGAACCCTGCTTCGCTGATCACTACTTCTGACCTTGCGGGTAGCAACGTAATAACTGTGAGCAATGGTACTAATAAGGTGATAGGACTTGGCGGTGCAAACATAGATGTTATGGGGCCATCGGGTTCGGTATTATATGGTACCGGCACTTCCTCAAACTTTACATCGCAGGGCGCTCCGGGTCAATTCCTTCAATCAACAGGTACCGGTGCACCAATATGGGCATCTTTATCCAATACAACATCTGACCTTGTAGGTAGCTCTGTAGTGAGTGTATCGAACGGAACAGGTAAAGTATATGGTGTAGGTAATGCTAACATAGATGTAGCCGGTACTGCCGGCGGCCTCTTATATGGTACAGGCGCTTCATCTGCATTTACAGGTTCGGGTACACCGGGCCAGTTCCTGCAGGCAAATGGTGCCGGTGCTCCTATATGGACAACAAGCTCGAATGTAACCGGAAGCAGCACTGTAACGGTAACGAATGGCAGTGGCCAGGTAGTAGGCGGTACTAATATGAATGTAGACGTAGTAGGCCCTTCTGGTACGGTACTGTATGGTACAGGTACAACATCAGCCTTCACGCCACAGGGACAGCCAGGTTACATACTGCAATCGAACGGTGCAGCACCTCCAACATGGGTAATGCCCAGCGCCGTGGTAGCATCATCTGACCTGAGCGGTAGCTCTGTAGTACAGATCACCAGCGGCAATAACAGGGTAGTAGGTCTTGGCGGCGCGAGCGTAGATGTGGTAGGTACCACTATCGGTTCGGTATTATATGGTACAGGTGCATCATCAGCGTTTACAGCTGCAGGTACATCAGGACAGTATTTGAAATCGAATGGTGCAGCAGCACCTACATGGTCGAACGGTAATAATGTAACCGGCAGCACAGTGGTAAGTATTACCAACGGTACGGGCCAGGTAGTAGGCGGCAGCGCAATGAGCGTGGACGTGAAAGGTACAAACGGTGGTGTACTATACGGTACTGGTACATCATCTGATTTTACTGCAGCAGGTCTTGCCGGACAAGTATTATTATCGAACGGTGCAGGTGCACCAACATGGGGCAACCTGTCGGCCAATAACGGCGTACACGTAACTACTCCCGACGTTCAGCTCGGCGGCCAGTTACTTTTTGATACAGACATACCATTGAATGGTAAGAAAATGACTTTCTCGGGTGCAACAGGTAATGTAGGTATCGGAACGTCAAGCCCGGTATCGAGCGCTATACTGGACCTGAGCACTACAACAAAAGCTTTTGCTCCTCCGCGTATGACATCAGCACAGCGTGATGCGATAGCCTCTCCTGTAGCCGGTGAAGTTATCTATAACAGCACCTGCGATGAGATCAACTATTACAGCAACCTTGGCTATTGGAGGTCAATTGCTTCAAAGGGAGCTCCAACTGCATTAGCCAGCACTAACGTAACTACGAGCTCTTTCCAGGCTAACTGGACTGCAGTAACAGGTGCTTCAGGATATGTAGTGGACGTTGCATCGGATGCTAACTTCACTGTATTCGTTGCAGGCTGGAATGCGAACAACGTAGGTAATGTACTTAGTGCAAATGTTACCGGCCTGACCAATTGCGTAACTTATTACTACAGGGTGCGTGCAGTATTCTGCTCTGGCCCCGGCGATAATTCAAATACTATATCTGCTGCGCCACATACTTCAGGCTCGCAGACATTTACTTATACCGGTTCTAACCAAACCTTTACCGTGCCATGCGGTGTGTTCTCACTCAATGTTAAGATGTGGGGTGCCGGTGGTGGCGCAGGCTATTGGGGTTCGGGTGGCTCAGGTGGTTATGCCAGTGGTACGCTTGCTGTAACTCCGGGCCAGGTACTTACGCTGATCGTAGGCCAGGGCGGCCGTTCTAACCCAATAGGCACTGCTTATGGCGGCGGCGGTACAGGCCAGAGCAACTGTTATATATCCGGTGGTGGCGGTGGCCGTAGTGCTATACAGTTTACTGCAGGTACAGACGTAATGACCGTAGGTGCCGGTGGCGGCGGTGGTGCTTATTACTACTCATACCTTGGTGGTGGTGGTGCCGGCGGTGGCACTAATGGTATCGATGGTGTGGATGGTTATACTGGTCCCAGTGGCCAGGGCTCGGGTAAAGGTGGTACACAAGCAGCAGGCGGTGCAGCAGGTACTGGTACTGCCAACGGTACAGCTGGTACCCAATATACCGGAGGTAACGGTGGTAATGCATGCTACACAGGTGGCGGTGGCGGCGGTGGCCGTTACGGTGGCGGCGGCGGTGCCGGTAACAGCAGTTGCTGCTCTCCAGGTTTTGGCGGCGGCGGCGGTGGTTCGTCTTACATTACCAATGCATCTGTTACAGGTGGTACGACTACTGCAGGTAACTGGAGTTCAAACTACTCAGGCAACAACAATGCACCTAATAACTCAGACCCCAACTATGTGGGTGGTGTAGGTGTAGGCCCTGCTTCAGTTTACTATTCCGGTAGCTATACTACAGGTGGTAATGGCGAAATCTATTTATCATGGTAATTGAATAGTCTGTCAGCACGGTCTTTAAAAGATCGTGCTGACATTATAAAATGCATTTTTTCAGAAAATATTTTAAGGCTATTCTTATGAAGAAGTTGAACAAAAAAGAGTTTAAAATAAAGCCAGGGCCTTTGGCCATATGGGTCTCCGCTTTTATGCTGACGGCCGGTGTGGCCCATGCGCAGGCGATACTGAACATACAGGGTGCTGATATTTTTACCGATCAGAACACTATTGTTCGCGTGAATGGTGACGTTAGTTTTATAGACGGGAACATAAAGCACAATGGAGTGATGGAGGTAACGGGCAACTGGGCCAATGATAATGAAAGCAAGAACGAGGCCTTTGATCCATCATCGACGGGTGAGGTTAAGCTGATAACCGGCGTGCAGGAGATACAAGGTTTCCAGACGACTGCTTTCCCAACCCTGAGCCTTGAAGGCTGGGATAAGAAAGTGCTGCGTGTGAACACGAAAGTAATGCGCGACCTGAACCTGAATAACAATGAGCTGGATGTGAACGGCAATGATATGTGGGTTACGAATTCGAACCCCGGCGCCATTAGCCGCAGCACAGGTTATGTGAATACGAGCCGTGCCCCTCTAGGGAGGCTGATCCGTTCGGTAAACGGTGGTGCTTCGTATGATTATCCCCTTGGCGGCGGGGCACCGTACCGTTACCGTCCTGTGAATGCAGTGGCGACGGATGCGGGTGTACTGGGTGCACAGTTCCAGAACTACGATGCCAATAATGACGGGTATAACCGCAGTCATATAGTAGTGGCCAATTACAACAAGATCAATGACCGTTTTTATCACGTGGTACATGCGATATCGGGGATAACGAGTGCGGACATCAAGCTGGCATATAATGCATCAGAAGATGGGGGACCCTATACGGGCCTTGCGCGCTGGCTGACGGAAGATACGCACTGGGTGGACGGGCATTATTACTTTGATGCCGAAGAGGGCGGAGAGGGTACGGATCATGCGATGCACTACCGTTTTGATGATATGGGCCCGCATGTGCTGGCGCTGATGGATACGATAAGCAGTGATCCCCCGATATTCATCGTGAGTGGTTTTACGCCGAATGGTGATGGCAAGAACGATTACTTTGCGATCAAGGGGCTTGAGAACTACCGGAGTAATGAGTTGAAGATATTTGACCGTTGGGGCCGGATGGTTTATACTGCAGTAGATTACAAGAATGACTGGGCGGGCAATGGCCTAGACATGGCTACGTACATGTATTACCTTAAGGTAAAAGACCTGAATAACCGTGAGCGCATCCTAAAGGGAGATGTGACGCTGATCAGGTAAGCAGTTTATCATTGATATTAAAAAAGGCCGGGAAGCAATTAGCTTCCCGGCTTTTTTTTTTATGTTCTCATGCTGAGAACTATCTACTCTGCAAATAAATTACATATATTATTTCAATTCTTTAATGGGCAATAAAAAAATTTTTTGATTATTGATTTGCAATTAGTTAAGTTTATCATAATTTTATTTTATTAAAAGTGCTGAAATGGTGATGTTTACAAATTGTCAAAAACAGTATTTTTTAATCGTTTGTTGAAAAAAGCATCAAAAAAAGTACATAAAATTTAAAAAATACGATTATGAAGCGAGCCTACCTGTTTCTTTTACTCTTTGGGATACCCATAATATCCATGGCCCAAAACAATAAAAATGTTGGTATCGGTACCAATAACCCCGACCCCTCGGCAATATTGGATATAAGTTCATCAAGCAAGGGTGTACTGATACCCCGTCTTAATTCGGCCCAGATAACGGCTATTAATGCGCCTACAGAAGGATTGATGGTCTATAACCTGGATTCCAATTGCTTCTTTTACTATAACAATTTTAAATGGGCCTCACTCTGCGATAAAGCCACCGCAAGTAACGGCATCCATATAGCTATAGTGAATGGCATGCCTGATCATGAACTGGGAGGGCCCCTGACGCAAAACACTGACATACCTCTTGCCGGAAAAATTCTTAGCTTCTCTACTACAGCGAGTGGCGGTAATGTAGGTATGGGTAATAATAGTCCTGACCAATCGGCGATACTGGACCTGAGCAATAGTAACAATAAAGGTTTCCTGGTGCCCAAAGCTGCACTGACCAAAACAACTATTGCAGCCCCTGTCACGAACCCGGCAACTGGATTGATGGTATTTAATACCAATACACAAAATGATGTACAGCCCGGATATTATTTTTGGGACGGTACGGTATGGATGCATTTATTTTCTACGAACCTGCCAGTGGTATCTACTGTAAGTGTAACAGCCCCGATAATAAATAACGGTACAGCGCAGGACCCGAATATTGGTATCACTACGAGCGATCTTAACAGTACTGGAGTTATTAGTGTTACGGGTGGTACGAACAGGCTGACGGGTGCAGGAGGAGCAACGCTCGATGTGACGGGTACACAGGGTGGGGTGTTGTATGGCACAGGTATATCTTCTTCTTTTACAGCTGCGGGTAACAGCGGTGAAATATTGCAATCGAATGGTGCAGGTGCCCCTACATGGGCAGATCCGAATTCGACACTGGCAAAGACAAATATTACAGGCAGCCCGGTGATAACAGTGACTAACGGTAACAATCAACTGGTGGGTATTGGTAATGCAAGTATAGATGTGAGCGGTACCAGTGGGGGTGTGCTATATGGTACAGGTGGCTCATCAAATTTCACTAACCCCGGGACAAGCGGACAGTATTTGCAGGCAAATGGTATTGCTGCACCCACATGGGCCAGTGGCTCAGACCTTAGTGGCAGCAGCGTGGTAAATGTGAGCAATGGCTCAGGAAAGATATTGGGTTTAGGAAATGCATCGATAGATGTGAATGGACCTCAGGGTACAGTATTGTACGGTACGGGTGCATCGTCGGCGTTTACGGCCCAGGGTAACAGCGGAGAACTGCTGCAATCGAATGGTAACCTGGCCCCTACATGGGTATCGCCCAATACCGCAATACTAAAATCAGACCTTACAGGCAGTACTGTAGTAAGCATAACGAACGGAACGGGTAAAGTAGTAGGTGCAGGTGGAGCAGGAGTAGATGTGGTGGGTGCACAAGGCGGTGTATTATATGGCACAGGCATTTCATCAGATTTTACAGCAGCAGGTACCGCAGGCCAGTACCTGAGGTCAACCGGTACAACGGCGCCTGTATGGGCCAGCGGAGCGAATGTAAGTGGCAGCCCCGTGGTGACCGTAACTAATGGGAATAACCAGGTAGTAGGAACATCTAATATGAGTATAGATGTATCAGGCGCCAATGGAGGCGTAATGTATGGTACGGGTAGCTCTTCTGCATTTACCCCGGCGGGTACTGCAGGGCAAGTGCTAAAATCGACAGGTACAGGCGCACCGGTATGGTCGTCGCCCAATGCAACATTAACAACAAATGATGTAGTGCCTGCTGCATCATCGGCAGTTGTGATAAACAATGGTACGGGCCAGGTGGTAGGCGGTTCAAATATGAGCATTGACGTGCAGGGTACCAATGGCGGCATATTCTATGGAAGTGGGGCAGGTACTGCGGCTGCATTCAGCGCTGCCGGTACGCCCGGGCAAATATTAAAATCGAATGGTGCTGCAGCGCCAACATGGGTAAACCCCAATGCCGCGCTCACTACAAATAATGTGACCGGTGGTACTGTAATGAATATTACCAATGGCACCGGCCAGGTAGTAGGTGGCAGTAACCTGAACTTAGATGTATCGGGTACAGCGGGTGGCGTATTATATGGTACCGGTGCATCATCAGCCTTCAGTACAGCCGGTACCGCAGGCCAGTACCTGCAGTCGAATGGTGCCGGTGCACCTACATGGGCCACTATTAATACTACTACATCGAATCTAACTGGCAGCTCTGTGGTAACCATTACCAACGGTACCAATAAAGTGTTTGGTGTTGGTAATGCAGGCGTTGATATTACAGGTACTAACGGAGGTGTTTTGTATGGCACCGGTGCATCCTCGGCTTTTACAGCCGTGGGCACTTCAGGCCAAATATTAAAATCGAATGGTGCCGGTGCGCCAACATGGGCCAGTGCTGCAAGCCTTGTAAATGTGGACAATGGCATATACTATAATGGTGCCTCACAAACACTGCGCCTTGGAACCAACCCGCTGGTAGAAAATACAACGATTACACAGAGCGGCTTTAACTTTTCTGTGGCCGGGGGCGCCATAAATTTGAATGATGCATCAAACAATGCTGTGAACATTGGCACAAGCAGCTCTACAGGTACAGTGAGCATAGGCTCAGGCGCCTCGACACAAAATATAAACATAGCTAATGGTGCCGGTGCAAAAACGCTTGCCCTGGGCAGCAGCAGCAGCAGCAGCAGTACAAATATTAATTCGGGTAGTGGCGCGGTAAACGTGAACGTAAATAACAGCCAGCCAACGAATATCAATAATGGTACGAACAGTGCTACAGTAAATATTGCCAATAGTGCTGCAAGCACAGGTGCGGTAAATATTGGCACAAATAATACAGAGATCGTTAGCGGAAGTGCTGTGGGTATCGGTGTATCGCCAACTGCAACTGAAAAGCTAACCGTTGCCGGAGGGGCTTCATTCAGCGGTATCAATGGTACTACAACCAGTACTACAGCCGGCAGATATGCGGTACACGGATCTGCATCGGCAAGCAATGATGCGTATTTGGGTTATGTAGGTGCAACACCAGCAGTAGCGACACTTTCCAGTACCAATCCGGTTGGCTACTTCAGCGCCAGTACATCAGGCGGATCGAGCCTGACAGCTACCACAAGCGGTACTGCAACAACAGTAGGCGTATTGGGCGCATCATCGGTATGGACAGGAGGATATTTTGCTACCAGTGTGGTCAATGCGCAGGGTGTACTCGGCTATAACACTGCAGCATCAAATACAAGCTCTGGTAATGGTGTGTATGGACAAACTGCACAATCAACAGGTTTTGGTGTTTACGGTGCAAATACCAATACGAACGGAACAGGTGTAATAGGATGGGGCAATAATGGCGGTGGCTCCTATTTAACTGCAGGCCAGGGTGGTGCATTTACCGGCCTTACAACTGGTGTTTATACTTATAATACCTCCCTGGGAACATCACAAGCCATTTATGCGAATAACGGTGGTGTGATTTGCAGGGTAGATTATTGGTCGGGGCTAACGCAATACAAAATATTAGGCACTGGTACGGTATCCACTATCGCAAAGGATATGGATGATAAACCTGTAGTGCTGCATTGCCCTGAAACACCTGAAATATATTTCCAGGATTACGGATCGGGACAACTGGTCAATGGTAAAGCACATATAACATTAGACCCATCCTTTGCGAAAAATGTTACGATCAATGAAAAACATCCATTGCGTGTTTTTGTACAACTGGAAGGCGACTGCAAAGGAGTATATGTAACGAATAAGAGCGAAGCAGGGTTTGATGTTGTGGAATTGAATGGAGGAGCTTCCAGTGTTTCGTTTCAGTGGACCATAACCTGTAACCGGGCAGATGAAGTATTGAGTAATGGCCGCATCTCCCGCAATGCAGATATCCGCTTCGAGCCTGCACCGGAAGATGCCCCAACTAATAAAGCTGAAAGGGTTAACCTGTCTACAAGGAATGATGCGGACAACCTGCTGCTTAATGGTGCAAAGTAGGAAGGGTACATTATTATGAATTTTTAAAGATACTTCCCTATGATCTTTTTTCGATTGTTAATTGATATGTATAGAGATGCTTTCAAGGCAACAGGATTCATGTTGCTATTAACAGGTCTTCATTGCCATGCCCATGCGCAGGCGATACTGAATATACAGGGTGCTGATATTTTTACCGATCAGAACACTATTGTTCGCGTGAATGGTGACGTTAGTTTTATAGACGGGAACATAAAGCACAATGGAGTGATGGAGGTAACGGGCAACTGGGCCAATGATAATGAAAGCAAGAACGAGGCCTTTGATCCATCATCGACGGGTGAGGTTAAGCTGATAACCGGCGTGCAGGAGATACAAGGTTTCCAGACGACTGCTTTCCCAACCCTGAGCCTTGAAGGCTGGGATAAGAAAGTGCTGCGTGTGAACACGAAAGTAATGCGCGACCTGAACCTGAATAACAATGAGCTGGATGTGAACGGCAATGATATGTGGGTTACGAATTCGAACCCCGGCGCCATTAGCCGCAGCACAGGTTATGTGAATACGAGCCGTGCCCCTCTAGGGAGGCTGATCCGTTCGGTAAACGGTGGTGCTTCGTATGATTATCCCCTTGGCGGCGGGGCACCGTACCGTTACCGTCCTGTGAATGCAGTGGCGACGGATGCGGGTGTACTGGGTGCACAGTTCCAGAACTACGATGCCAATAATGACGGGTATAACCGCAGTCATATAGTAGTGGCCAATTACAACAAGATCAATGACCGTTTTTATCACGTGGTACATGCGATATCGGGGATAACGAGTGCGGACATCAAGCTGGCATATAATGCATCAGAAGATGGGGGACCCTATACGGGCCTTGCGCGCTGGCTGACGGAAGATACGCACTGGGTGGACGGGCATTATTACTTTGATGCCGAAGAGGGCGGAGAGGGTACGGATCATGCGATGCACTACCGTTTTGATGATATGGGCCCGCATGTGCTGGCGCTGATGGATACGATAAGCAGTGATCCCCCGATATTCATCGTGAGTGGTTTTACGCCGAATGGTGATGGCAAGAACGATTACTTTGCGATCAAGGGGCTTGAGAACTACCGGAGTAATGAGTTGAAGATATTTGACCGTTGGGGCCGGATGGTTTATACTGCAGTAGATTACAAGAATGACTGGGCGGGCAATGGCCTAGACATGGCTACGTACATGTATTACCTTAAGGTAAAAGACCTGAATAACCGTGAGCGCATCCTAAAGGGAGATGTGACGCTGATCAGGTAAGCAGTTTATCATTGATATTATAAAAAGCCGGGAAGCAATTAGCTTCCCGGCTTTTTTTATGTTGCCTGTATTTTTTGCCTGGTATAAAATGTAAGCCGGGGTATCAGCCGATAACAGATTCAATACTGTCAACGACAAAACTGTCCTTATTTGTCACCATTTGCATGGTAAGGCTTTTTATAGAAGGGAAGATAAGTGCGTAAATCTTTTTTTTGCTTTCCGGTACATCTGTATCCTGCATGCCGAGTATGTATAATACCGAATCTGGAACCTCAAGTGCAGCACATATTTTTTTAAGTGTCCGGGGGCTGGGGCGTTTAAGGCCGGTTTCAATTTGTGACAGGCTGGTTTGGGAGATATTGCATAATTCTGCAAGTTCGTATTGTTTCATGGCCAGCTGTTTTCGTACAGACATTATTGCTTTGCCGAGGTTCATAAGCTGAGTTTTTGAAAATAAGAGATAAATATCTTTTGATAAAAATAAAGGTATGATGTTTTTAATTAAAAAGATATTTTTTACGCTAAATTATTTTTTAGCCGCAGCTATAAGATGGTAATAATTAGAAGTTTTGATATAGAAGCCCTAATCTTTTGGCATAGAGGCTAATCCTGGTTCATTACCGGGCCGAAGATTCCAGTTTATCGATCCTTGCCTTTAATAAAGCGATCTCCTGTGCCATCTTTTTATTACCTGAATGTAATTTTGAGTTGACTATGGAGAGGTGTAAAAGGTAGATGAGTATAGCGAAAATAGCCCCGGTAAATACGAGGTTGGGCGCCTCATAAACGCCAAAGAAATGGGACATGATCTCCAGTCCGTTTCTCCAAAATGAGAATATAATAAGGATGGCCGTACAGGTTATCCAGGTTATGGCATATTCTTCTCTCAGGCGTCCTTTTACAATGAGGTAAGAAATATAGAGTAGAAAAAGTACACTTGTTGATAGTGCAATGATCTGTATGCGGGCCATACCTTATTTTTTAGTGTATCGGATAAATGAATAAAACATTGCAAGGCTAACTTTTACAATATAGTAAAAGGAAGCCAAATACCTTATGGATGATATTCCGCCCTGCCTTTCCCGCATGGTGACGGGGATTTCTGAAATCAGCAAGCGGTATTTTGTGAACAATACCAGGGACTCGGGTTCAGGGTATTCATCAGGGTACAGGTCTGCTGCTATTGCAATAGCTTTTTTGTCAAATAAGCGGAAGCCCGATGTGCTGTCGTATATGTTGCTGCCGGTAAACAGCCGGTTTAAAAAGCAGAGATAGCGGATACCCAGGCGTCGTGACCATGTGGACTGAAAACCGGAGCGGGCGATAAAACGGGAACCTATCACTACATTAACACCTGTTTTTTCATGCTGTTCTATAAGCTTATGCAGCTCTGAGGGTGGATGCTGTCCATCACCATCAAGCTGGATGGCGATGTCAAAATGATGCTCCTGTGCATATAAAAAGCCTGTTTGCATCGCCCCGCCGATACCAAGGTTCACCGGCAGTTGTAATGATGCAATATCCGCTGAAGCAATGACTTCCGCAGTGTTATCTGTAGAGCAATCGTTTATGGCCAGGATAGAAATATCATAGTCGCTTATTGCCCTCATCTCAGCCAATAATGCGGGCAGCGAAGCCTCTTCGTTATAGCATGGTATGATCACTAAAATGCGTTTGTCCATAAAGCCACAGGTTATGTGAAAATAGCAAAGCTTGTCCACATTTAGCGCATGCACCGACTGGTAACAAAGGCCTTACAGTCCTGACAGGAATTGCATGGTGTCTATATTATCGGCATAGTTGCCCAGTGAGGGCTTTTGTGCGTCACCAAAAGGGATGTGGCCATTCCCGACGATACATTGTACCGAATCACTTGCATTTAATTCGTCCACTATGGTATTTACATTATTATAGCGACGGTAATGCAGCACAGATACCGGAGAAAAAGGAACCTCGTTTTCGGTAAGCAATAGTGTGCCGTTTGTGCGGTAAGGTGTTTTGTTCAGCAGGTATATAGCAAGATAGTAGTCGTAGTTATTCTTGTATTTATGATGGTTTATGACAGAATCGTACCGTTCAAGAAATGCGAGCAGAGGGTCAAAGTCATAATTTTCAGGAACGCATAACTGGCTTACATTACGGCAGCCAAGGCCAAAATAAGTGAACACATCTTTTGCCAAACCTTCAAAGTCCTGTTCCGTTTCGTTACCATCAAGTACTGCCACTGATGTGCGATTCTTCCTGATGATATTGGGATACTTACCAAAGTATTGTTCAAAATATCTTGCCGTATTGTTGCTGCCGGTAGCTATATAGGCATCGCAACCTTTTAAGATATCTGCGATCTTCACTTGCTCTCTTACAGCAGGCTCCCAGTCATAAAGTTGCTCCAGCAAATGCGTTATCAATACGGTATCTTTTGACGAGGGCTTCAGTACTAATTTATGCCCGCTGATAAAGCCGCATAAAAAATCATGAAAACCTACCATGGGTATATTCCCGGCCATCACTATGCCGACAGTTTTGCTAGCGGCAGGCAAATGGTAGTTGCTTAGCCAGTTTTCCAGTTTATCCTTTTCGAGATACTGCTCTGCTATATTCTGTATGGCGATATCAATATGCTCCGCAATAAACCAGCTATTGACCATTATAGCCCGCTCACGGGCAAGGCCCCAGCTTTCATTATCAGAAAGCATATATTTACCCAGCTTATCAGCTAGCTCTATCCTGGTATTTAAAGAAAGCATGTCTTTAGTAAAATTTATGTTTGCGAAATTGTAACTTTGCTGGCATATAAACCAAATAAAAAAAAGATTATTATATATGGCAATAAAAATAACGGATGAATGTATCAATTGCGGGGCATGCGAGCCGGAATGCCCTAATAATGCAATTTATGAAGGTGGGGTAGAATGGGCGATAACAGACGGCACATCTGTAAAGGGTGATTTTGTTCTGATGGATGGCAGCCATGTTGATGCAGCGGCCCGCCAGGCTCCCGTGGCAGTGGATACTTATTATATAACGCCCAACAAGTGTACCGAATGCCAGGGTTTTCATGAAGAGCCCCAGTGTGCTGCCGTATGCCCAGTAGATTGCTGTGTGCCTGATGAGATGTATCAGGAAACGGTAGAAGAATTGCTGGCTAAAAAAGAAAAATTACACTTATAAGATACATAAGCTATTCAAAACAAAGGGCCGGTGTATTACCGGCCCTTTGTTTATTTAGGAATACTCTTAACGATTAATGGATATGCAGGTCGTCATGTGTATCGTGTGCATGTAAAATTCCTTTTGCATGGTCCACTTCGGACTCACTTCCATGAGCAACCACAATAAATTTACCTGCTTCAAGATCATCATGATATTTCTTCACATTCTCATCTTTTACACCTACGGTAGTTAGTACTGAAGCTATGCCACCGCCAATGAGACCGAAATCAAAACCGGCAATGGCACCTACCAATGCACCTGCACCATATAAAAAGCCGAGGCCTGGAATGGCAAATAATCCTACCCCGGTCAGGATACCCAATGTAGCGCCTACAGCAGTGCCGGTACCTACGCCTGCTACCTTAATAGGGTCTTTAGGAGTTACATGCATATTTTCATCGATCACTTCGGTTTCGGCCTTACCAATAATAGAAAGTTGTTTTACCGGGAAACCTGCTTCCTTTAATTCTACTACGGCCTGAACAGCTTTATCGTGACTGTCATAGACCCCGATTGTTGATTTCATAAATAAATGCGGTTTTATGATTTATAAAGATTTTACCGGGCTAATATACGTCTAAACGACCATAAAAAGTATTCCATGGACTACTTTTTGCAATATTTTGTATAGACCTTTATTAACAATTACCCGCTCAATAAAGCAAGAGTATATGGCTATTATTTTTCGAGTATCCTGATCTCCACACGCCTGTTTTTATTGGCATCGGCTTCATTAAGTTCTACAGGTACTACAGGTTTTGAACGGCCATAGCCAATATACTTAAGCCGTTCGGGTTCAACACCATTTGCCACCAGGTAATCATAGATATATTTTGCCCTGTTGAGTGATAAATGGTTGTCTTGCGAATCAATGTCATATGCATCTTCCACATCGGTAACACAACATACATGCCCCTCAATACGTATTTTCAGACGCGGGTTTGCATCCAGCATATTAAAAAGCTTTTGCAGTTCATCGACCGACTGTTTGCGAACCAAATGCGATTCGGGGTAGAAGTAAATATTTTCAAGCACAATAGTTTCCCCTGCTTTATACTTACTCAGGTCGGCTATAGACTGTTTGTCTTTTGATGGTTTGCCTATGGATTTGAAATCATCGGGTACGCCTGTATGCGTACCGGGTTTTACCACAATGGTCACATTGTTAGGGTCGTTCTTCAGGATCCTGCTTGGTTCGTGTGGTTCTTTTTTCTTCTTTTTTTGGATAGCGTTATTATCGTCAACCAGTATCCTGCCTGTTCCTTTGGCTGTGTTCCCAGGCCTTAATTTGGTAGCTGCTGTCAAGTCTGTATCTGCCGGAGGTGGGACATATGCGTTAACAATAACGATATCTACTCTCCTGTCGGCCGGGAAGCCATCGGGGTTCTTTTGAACAAAGCGTTCTACCTGGCCCTTGCCCATGCATATCTTTATATTATCGCTTGGTAAGCCTCCGGCAATAAGATAGCCGGCCACGCTTTTTGCCCTGGCATCGGATAAGGCCTGGTTATGTAATTCATTGCCTAAGTAGTCGGCATAACCAATGACATTCAGGTTGTCTCTCTCGGTTATAAGAGCCCGGCCGATGAGGGAGTCAATGATCGCTTTGCCGGTATTATCCAGGTTTTCTATGTTACGCTCAAAATATATGTGTATGGTGTCGCCCCCTTGTGCATATACATGCTGCGCCCCAATAAAAGCACATAGTATAATAAAGAAGCGTTTAAACATATGATTTCGTTGCGTTTTGTATATATTGACACTCAAATTACTCAAAATTCAGTGAATATTATGGTTTATGGGCTTTTTCAAGAAGCCAAAGGGGTTCAAAGCATTATATCACTGGCTTAGCTCTTTTTCGGGCTGCAAGGTACCCAATATAGCTGAAGGGTAAATATGCACAACAATCTGCGATAGAAAACCACAGCGGGTGATGGATAATAGCAATGTCAATAATGCCTGAAAGGGTCATGATGATCCCGCATACAAGGGCGGGATTTTTATTGGATCTTTTGGACAGCAGGGTAGCCATAATGCCAGCTAAAAAAGATGCAATGACATAGCTCAATATTAACCAAACAAAGATGATCGACGGCATTAGGGGCAGTACTTTGTTTACAGATGCAGCATCATAAAGATCGGTACCGGCGGGGAGGGGATAAAAATGATATATTCCCATTTGCATGAACACAATACATAGCATGCCTATTGCTGTGCCAATAACTACTGCAAGTACATTGTTGGACATTGCCGATGAATTTATGCCTACAAAACTATGGAAACATTCAAGAACTGCTCACCGGCCCTCAGTGTGTTTAGTCTTCGTCCACTCTCTTTAAGTGCACATCGGGAATAGCCGAAACAATAATAGGGTATTTCTCGAGCGTAACATCGGAAGGGTCGAGACCAAAGCCCCGCTCTTCAGAAAGACTGAATTTTTTAAGGATAAAATAGCCCCGCATCATAAGACGTTCCCACAAGGGTAATGCATTATCACGTGAGAGGAATTTCTCCATTATGATGAACCGGAAATCGCCCATTACATTGTTCTTGCTGAGTGATTCATATCGGCTTACCACGTTCACTTCCTTATTTTGTACCATCTCTTCCACTACTTTCCGGAACATGAGTTGTATTTTATGTTCTATACGGAAACCAAGCCGGAATTCGACGCGAATTATCTCATTGGGTACAATGGTCTGCACAGAGTATTCCATAGTATAAGGGTCGTCAAGTACATCTACATGCACAAACCAGTATATATCGGCCCGTTTGGGCTTGCGGTATAGAATGGAATAAATAATCTTATGCTCAATTTCTTTAGGGTTGTTGGCGCTGGTGAGGTATACCAGGTGAGTAGCGTATTTAGGTATGGTCCTGTCATTGCTTAGCTCCTGTACTATGGGCACATAGTCTTCGAGCCGGACAAATTCCACATACCTGTTCTTGATCTTGCGTGCTTTGAACCATGTAAGCATCACAAGGAACAGGATACCGCCCATAATGAGGGTAACGTAGCCGCCATGCCTGAATTTTTCGAGATTGGCAAAGAGGAAAGATGTCTCGATAGTGAGGAATACTGCCAGGTAGGTGACTATGCCTATGAGTGGCACCCGCTTTATGAACATGAAGTAGGAGAAGAGGCAGGAAGTCATTATCATGCAAATAGTGATGGCCAGGCCATAAGCGGCGCCCATTTTGGAAGACTGGCCAAATATGAGCACTATGGCTACACAGCCTGAGAACAAAAGAAAGTTGATACCGGGAATAAAAAGCTGCCCGCGCTCCAGGGTAGGGTACTGTATCTTCATTTTAGGCCACAGGTTGAGCTTGATAGCTTCACTGATGAGCGTAAATGAGCCCGATATCAGTGCCTGGCTGGCGATTATAGCAGCCATAGTGGCTATGACGATACCAATAAGTACGAACCACTGCGGCATGAGCGCGTAAAAGGGATTTCGTACTGAGGAATCCCATAATTCGCCTTTATGGCTAAGGAGGAAGGCACCCTGGCCAAGATAGTTGAGCAGGAGGCTGCTTTTTACGTATATCCACGATACCCGGATATTACCCCTGCCACAATGCCCAAGATCGGAATAAAGCGCTTCGGCACCCGTGGTGCATAAAAATACTGCGCCTAAAAGCCAGAAGCCTTTGGGATAAATAGTAAGCAGCTTTATAGCGTAGTAGGGGTTAAATGCTTTGAAAATGCTCCAGTCGTCGCTTACGTGATAGAGACCTAATGAGGCAAGCATGAGGAACCAGATAAACATTATAGGTCCAAACATTTTGCCTATAGACATAGTACCAAATTGCTGGAAAAAGAAAAGGACAGTAAGTATTGCCAGTACTATATTGATTATTGTCCAGTCGGGCGCATTGCTAAAGGCGGGTATATTCCTTAATCCCTCTATAGCAGATGCTACAGATATAGGCGGGGTGATCATGCCATCGGCAAGGAGTGCTGCACCGCCGATCATTGCCGGAAATACCGTCCACTTACCATGGCGCCGCACGAGTGCGAAAAGGGAAAAAATACCACCTTCACCTTTATTGTCCGCTTTTAAAGTAAGGATGACATATTTAACAGTAGTCTGTAGGGTCAGTGTCCAAATGATGCAAGACAGACCGCCCGTTATCAGCAGGTCACTAATTACCTTACCGTTGCAAATTTCATTGAAAACGTACAGGGGAGAAGTACCGATATCCCCGTAAATAATACCTAATGCTATGAGTAACCCTGCGAGAGATACTCTGTTCAGATTTTTGCCCAAGGTGGTTAATCAAAATATCGCCGCAATTTAGCGCATTCTTTACGGATAAAAGAAATAGTTTGGCAGCTAAAATGTATTTCGGCCCTAAGACAGTAGTAATTTTATTGAATTAAGGTATTCTGTACGTGCTTCTACCTTTTGCCTTAATTCTGTATCATTATCCACTTTATCCAGGGGTGTAAGCGCAGGGTTATTTTTACGCTGCATTATAGCAGGATCGCCGTTCTTTCCGGGATCGATCAGCTCTAATTTATCCTTTCGCAGATTTTGATCTTGCATATCACAAATATAATAATTATACATTCCTGCAATAGCCGCCCGGTATTAATTTTTCAAAGGAGAGAAAATTTTAACATATTCTACTAAAGTTATCTCCTGTTAGCCTGCTTTGCAATAATCAGTATAACTGATAGCTGTGAGTGTATGAGTGTAAAAATTCTTTTTCAACGATTATGGATTTTACTTAAAAATCCCAATATTTGTAGTAAACTTACAAGCCAATATTAAAAAACGCACACACAAAAATCATGAGGAGATTAATTCTTTTGTTCGTTTTACTGCCATTAATTTCATTCGCACAGAAGCGCGATGGTGACAAATGCTGGCCTGCAACATACTTTGAAACTGCAAAAACAAAGATATACAGCAGCCAGGACAGGGCATTAAAAGTAGGCGTAGCAGCGCATCAAAACCATGCTGGTATGGTTATAAAAGTATACTATTCAGATCCGTTCTATATTACTTCAAAACAAAAGCTCATTTTAAAGCTATCGGGTGATAATGAACTGGTTTTGAAATGTAAGGAAACTTCATCGCCTGAGCCTATGCATCAAAAGAGGGGTGATTTTTATTATTACAATTATGCTTATTACCCACTTTCTTACGAAGCCTTGCAAATGTTGTCGTTCCATAAGGTTAAGTCTATTAAAGTACAATTGGACGGCGATGCGCCATTGATGTTTGGTCCGCTTAGAAAGTGGGAAGCATACGAGATAAAGAGCCAGGTGCAGGATGTACAGAAGGAATACCTCGTGGATAAAGGCTACAATTATGATTATTAGTATTTTAATCGCATATATTTTTAAAAAACCGGGAAATTCCCGGTTTTTTTATGTTTCGATTAAAAAAATGATGATAAACTTTTAGTTGTAAAAAATATGCTATAAATTGTGTAATGCTGCAAATTCGATGACCAACAGGGCTGATTTGTTGCATAATTATTTATTGGCATCGCGATTATCTACCAACCTTATGCTGTTACCAGGTAGTCTATTGTAGTAGATTTCTTGATTTCATAAGCCCATCAATTGTTTTTTATTTAATGTTTGATGTTTTAATTTATTGTCATATAGCTCAACATGAAAAAACTACTGATACCTTTTTTACTGTTTTTACTTCCCCTAAGCTCTTTTGCCGATGGCAATGGAACATTGAGCAACACGTATAATTTTACCAAATGCGGGTTAAATTATACAACAGCTTCGCAACGTCTTGGCCAGCGATTCAACCCCGCTGGTACGCCTCAGCCGGCTCCTTTTGATATTGGAGGTATACCTGCCTGCGCCACCGTTGAAGCGGCTTTTCTGTATGTGGAAGGCTCAGGCAATGGTGCAGCTCAAACAGCAACGATAGTGGGACCGACAGGCACGCAAAATTTTCCGATGACCCTAATCGGTTCACAAGGCGATAAGTGCTGGGGATACCAGGGATCATATACTTACCGGGCAGATGTCACATCCGTTGTTACCGGTAATTTCACCTATATGGTCAGTGGTATCTTGACAGGGAACCCCAACGATATGGATGGTGCGACACTGATTGTTGTGTATAGTGATCCTATGCAAACCTACCAGGGGACTTTGCTGATAGATGATGGTGCGATCGAACGCTCAGGAGGAACAGCTACACACACTATGAATTTCACTGCACCTTGTGGAGACCCTACAAACGTTAAATCGTTTATGGGAGTAGGTGATATTCAATTCGATGGACAGACAATAATAGTGAATGCTGTTACCGTTCCATATACATTTAACTGGTGGAATTATTTTGAAGCCAGTACTGTTTTGACCCAGGCACAAACCTCTGCTGATTATACCGTAATAGCAGGAGGCGATTGTTATAATATCGCATTTACCGGTTTATACTACCAAACCACTACTTGCACCGTTTGTCAACCACCTACTATAGCGCTTACGACCAGCAGTACTCCGACTACATGTGGATTATGCAATGGTACAGCAACGGTTGTAGCAACAGGTAGTCCTTATGGTTACACATACCTGTGGTCTAATGGAGATACAAGTGCTACTGCCACAGGTTTATGTGCGGGTACTTACACGGTGCAGGTTACTACCTTGTGTGCCAGTGAGTCTGCCGTTGTGGAGGTACCCATTGGGCCCGGTCCTGCAACCATAACTCATACGCAAACCGATCCTGAGTGTAATGCTTATTGCGATGGTACAGCCACCCTTGATATATCGGGCGGCTCCCCCCCTTATACCTACTCATGGGCACCTACAGGTGGTAATGCTGCAACAGCTACGAACCTCTGTGCAGGCACTTATATAGCTACCGTTGTTGATGGAATAGGTTGTATCAATACCGACACTATTGTGATCACAGAGCCTGCTCCTACACCACCACCAATAGTACATGATACAGCGTTCTGCCAATTCGGACCATCTGCAGCACTTGTTGCAGACCCCTCAACCGCAGGGGATGAAGTAAGGTGGTGGGATGCACCATCGGGTGGTAATTATACGCTTACGCCACCTGTTCCGTCTACCGACGTAGCCGGTGTGCTTACCTGGTATGTTTCGGATGTTACACCTATAGGTTGCGAGAGTGTAAGGGTGCCCATTACTGCAACAATCAAAGATAAACCACTGTTCCCGGGAGTAACGCCTTACAATTACTGCCAGTATTCTGATGTAGATGTAGTGTCGCTGGTGGCAGTTGGAGATTCGATACAATGGTACACTACTGAAGTTGGTGGTGTTGGGACATTTACGCCACCTACACCTTCTATAGATTCCCCGGGTAATTTTATATGGTATGTGAGCCAGACCATAAACGGCTGCGAAAGTGACCGCACACCACAGACCGTAGTTGTTAATCCAGGGGTTATTGCCAATTTTGGTTTTAACATCAAGCTGGGCTGTAACAGGGATACGTTAAGAATAACAGACAGCTCGATAGTGAATGGCGATGAAAGTGTTATATGGGATTTTGGAGATGGCTCGCCTTTTGAACTGTTTGACCATAACCCTGAACATCTTTATTATTCAACAGGTACTTATCCAATAACCCTGTACCTGACCAATGGTTATTGTTATGACACTATGACCAAAGATGCTTATGCTGTAGTATATAATGTAGAACCCCTTATAGTGTCGCCGGATGTGGTAACGATATGCCCCGGTGACACAGCAGAACTGCATGCTTTTGGCGATTCGTCTTATACCTATAGCTGGAGTCCTGAATGGTGGATAAAGGGTGAGCATACGGCAAACCCAGTAATACAACCACAGGCTAATATGATCTACACGGCAACTGGAACAGACACTATTGGCTGCCAGCATACGGGTACTATACGGGTTACTATAGCATCAAATGCAGTTATTTCGTTGCCGGACAGTATAAGACTTTTTGCAGGGGAGACCTATGAAATGGATCCACAGGGTAATTGCTTATACTTTAGCTGGTTCCCCCCAACAGGTTTAAGTGCGGATAACATTGCTAACCCAATTGCCAATCCCGAGGTAAGTACCCGCTATATAGTGCATGGTATTACAGAATCTGGCTGTAAGGCAACAGATTCTATAGACGTATTTGTAAGCCCTGAATCAGCATTGTATCTTCCTAATGCTTTTGCTCCGGGCAGTACAAACCCTGAGAACAGGGAATTCAAGATCATAAAACGAGGTATTGCTACTCTAAAAGACTTCCGTATTTACGATCGCTGGGGTGTTATGGTATATGACGGCAAGGATATAGACAAGGGCTGGGATGGTACCTACAAAGGAAAGCCACAACCTTTTGGAGTATACATATATATGGTAGAGGCTGTGACCAGTACTGGCCAGAAATTCACCAAACAAGGTAATGTTACATTATTGAGATAATATTTAATACTTTAAATGCCTGCCACGCGAATAGCTTATTCGCGTGGTTTTTTTTATCTTTTCCAACCAAACCCTATAATGTTACGTCTTTATATGAAGAGAATTTTCTATCTTCAAATCGTAAAACCGGACCAGATTTATAATGAGACGAATATTATTACTTATTCTACTGGCATATTTGCCAGTTTTAGTATATGCAGATGGGAACCAGTCATTAGGAAATAGCTATAACCTTACAGCCTGTGGATTAAGTTATACACAGGCTACACAAAAGCTTGGTCAGCGCTATACATTTGCGCCCTGGCCGGGCATACCGCAACCTGCTCCTTTTACGATCAGTGGTATACCGGCTTGTGCAACTATTGAAAAGGCTTTTCTTTATGCTGAGGGGTCCGGTAACGGTGTCGCAATAACGGCTACAGTGCAAGGCCCGGCGGGAACCCAAAATTTCCCGATGACACATATTGGACAGGCAAATGACAAATGCTGGAATTATCCGAACCCTGGCTCACACTCATACAGAGCAGATGTTACCAGCGCTATAACAGGTGATGCTACTTACAATATCAGCGGATTACCAACAGGGCCAACAGGTCAGAATGATATTGATGGCGCTACGCTTATCGTTATTTATAGCGATCCTTCACAAACATGGCGGGGCACCATATCTATAGACGATGGTGCCCAGGTTGGACCGCCTTATACCGAAACGCATGACATGGTCTTTGCTGCACCGTGTGGTACTCCATCAAACGCAAAGGCATTTATGGTAATTGGGGACCTGCAGGATAATACATCCCAGATAACCCTTAATGCCACCCCTTATGGTGCCTATGTGTGTAACTGGTTTAATTTTTTTGATATCAGTACTACTTACACACCTACGCAGACAAGCGCTACATTCAGCGTTGTATCATCAGGGGATTGTTACAATATTTTATTTACAGGTATCTATTACCAGACTACAACCTGTGCTGTATGTGTGCCCCCGACTAATATCAATTTAGCGATGGACAGTACCAAGACCACTTGCGATTCCTGCAATGGGACAGCAACAGTACATGCGACTGGCGGTACACCTCCATACAATTATTCATGGGCTCCGTCAGGAGGCACAGACTCGACCGCTACTAACTTATGCCCGGGTACTTATACAGTTACGGTAACATCCAACTGCGGCTCGGGAACTGCAATTGTGCATATTGTGCAGGGGCCGGGTGGTTTTACCCTGAGCAGCACACAAACAGACCCGGAATGCAATGGCTATTGTGACGGTATTATAAATATTGCTGTAACGGGTGGCAGCCAGCCCTTTACTTATAACTGGACACCCAATATAGGTAATACTGCTACGGTCAATAATGTTTGTGCTGGTACTTATACAGTAGTGGTTACCGACTCAAATAATTGTAACAACAACGAAGTGGTAACTATTACCGAACCCGCGCCTACGCCGCCACCTGTAGCCCACGATACCGCATTTTGCCGCTTAGGCCCATCTGCGCCCCTATATGCGGCCCCATCGACAGCAGGTGATGTAGTGAGATGGTGGGATGCGCCCACAGGAGGTACATTCTCCCTTACGCCACCAACGCCGTCCACCGCTACTGCCGGTACTTTTACCTGGTATGTTTCGGATGTGACACCGATCGGTTGTGAGAGTGTGCGTGTGCCCATAACGGCGACGATAAAGCCCAAACCCTTATATCCTGTTGTTAACTCACAAACATACTGTCAATACCGTACGGAGACTGTAATGCATCTAAATGCACAGGGCGATTCGGTACAATGGTATACGACATCTACAGGAGGTACCGGTTCTTTTACAGCGCCATTACCTACCGTAGATACTGCCGGTACCTATGTGTGGTACGTAAGTCAAACCATCAATGGCTGTGAGAGCGACCGTGCGCCACAAGTTGTAACGGTTAATCCGGGTGTGATCGCAAACTTTGGTTATGAGCTGATCACAGGTTGTGGCAGGGATACACTAAACCTTACAGACAGCTCTATTATAAATGGTACAGAATATGTGGACTGGGATTTTGGTGATGGCAGCCCGCATGAAACCTTTGAACAGAATCCGCAGCACTTATATTATTTTACAGGTACTTATCCTGTAACGCTGATCGTTGATAATACTTTTTGCAGCGATACAATGACGAAGGATGTATATGCAGTAGTGGAAAAAGTGCAACCACTGCAAGTATCTGCCGGTGTAATGATATGTCCCGGTGATAGTGCCCAACTACATGCTTATGGAGACTCATCTTATATATATTCCTGGGAGCCTACATGGTGGATGACCAATAGCAACACTGCCGACCCTGTTGTTAAGCCGGAGAATAACCTGGTCTATACAGCTTCCGGACTGGATACGAATGGCTGTTATCACATAGGTCATGTGCGCGTTTCCCTTGCTTCGAATGCTATTATTTCTTTGCCGGATAGTGTAGTGCTGTATCCCGGAGAGTCGTACCAGATGAGCCCTGAAGGTAATTGCCTGTACTTTAGCTGGTTCCCGCCCTCGGGCTTAAGCGCAGACAGTATAGCCAACCCCGTAGCACGGCCGGAGGTAAGCACACGCTATATAGTACATGGTACTACAGAGTTGGGTTGCAGCGTGACGGACTCTATCAATATTTTCATAGACCCATCTTCGGTATTATACCTGCCCAATGCCTTTACCCCGGGAGGCATGACCAACAGGGTATTTAAGATCGAGAAAAGAGGTATAGCCAGCCTGAGCTATTTCCGGATATATGACCGCTGGGGTGTAATGGTATATGAAGGTAAAGATATAGACCAGGGCTGGGATGGAAGCTATAAGGGCAAACCGCAACCATTCGGTGTGTATGTGTACATGATCGAGGCGGTTACTAATACAGGGCAGAAATTCACCAAACAGGGTAATGTGACTTTGATCAGGTAACAGGCAGATATATTTTGAATGAATAAAGGCTGCAGGGGGTTCTTGCAGTCTTTATTATTATCCTGCCGTCCAGCCAAAGTATAAATGCCCGCAAGGCCCATCGTTGAAATAAGCTATACCGGGTAAATGGCCCCAAAGCGCAAAGCCATTTTTTTTCAATAGTTCTATGCTTGGTGTATTCTTGTCGAGTACTATAGCGATATACACTTTAGTATCAAGCTCTTTTATGTGATCCATAGCAAACCTGAGCAATTGTGTAGCAACACCTCTTTTCTGATGCTGCTCATGTACATAATAACTCACCTCTTTGGTATGCTGCAGTGCTGCGCGGCCTGAACGGTATGGGCTTACGGAAAGCCAGCCGGCAATTTCATGATCACTGGTTTCAGCTACATAGATGGGGCAATTGCCGGTATGTTCTTGAAACCAGTTCAGTCTTTCGTTAGGGTCAAAAATTTCTGTATATGCATTAGTATATGGCCGGTTTATGGCCTGATTGTGTATCGCCGTAATAGCAGCGAGGTCTTCTTTTTGTGCTGTTCTGATGTGCAGTGACGATAACATGCTTTAAAAATAGCAAATTAAGTCATTGATTTTAGACGGCAAGCCAGTAAGAACACCGGCACTAATTTAAACTGGGTACCGTGCGCTCATTCCATTTTTCTTCAATGAAGGCTTCCATTTCGCTAAAAGAAGCAATATCATTGTCGGACATATGAGCCATTGAAGCCGCCGGAAAAAAATAAAATTCCGTATTCTTAGATATTAAATAGCCCGCATGTTCTTTAGCTGATGTAGAAAGTGGAATACAAATAAACTTGCCGACTTTGTGCGGCAGGCCTGTAGATGTATCGGTGGTAAAGAACTTAAGTATTTCGTCAAATTTAAGGTAAAGATCTTCCATGCAGTTTGCTTTTCGAGTTACAAATACATTTATTCACGGTACGTTGGGGGTATTCTTAATGTAAGTGTTTGTTTTCAAAGGCATGTGGCTATCAATAGCTAATGGTTTACGGTATGTTAATTTAATGCAATTTTTTTTCATCACATAATTAAATAGACGATTTTCTATCGTTTTTTTATTTCACGTATAATTTTACCTGAATAATAAAGACTTAAAGATTTATGTTGATTGCATGTGACTTTAGCCTGTTTTGGACATAAAATCATTCCTTTTCTTCCGGCTCGGGTCCTTCTTTATATGATTCTGCCAGGTAAGTATCTTTTAAATGGTCGTATAGCGAATGCTTGTCGATGAGCACAGAAATAAGCCCAGCTACCATGCCCGCCATCATCAGGTGGAATATGATATTGTGTCGGTCGGTCATTTCAAGTACCAGGATCGCTGATGTAAAAGGCGACCTGGTGACCCCGGTCAGGAATGCTACCATGCCCGCCAGTATAAGTATATTGGCATTATCAGCCGATAAGCGCATCAGTTCTGCTACTAGTGCACCTACAGTAGCACCGGCACCAAGAGAAGGGGCGAATATGCCCCCGGATGCACCTGAAGTAAAGGCACCGATAGGACCTATGAACCTGAAGAATGGTAATGCCCAGCCAACATTTTTATTTTCGGAGAATAATACGCGGGACATTTCTTCTTTACCTGAACCGAGAATACCTGTACCTGCAAAATATGCTATGGTAGCAATTACTAATGCACAACCTGCTACATAAGCCAGTTCTATTCCTTTGCCCCTGAGAGTACGCCGCCATTTGATAACGCGTAAAATGATAACGCTGAAAAAACTACCGAGAAAGCCTGCCAGGCATGCTACAACCAGAACATAAAAGAATATATAGCCTGAGGTATGGCTTATCTGTGGGTAGCCAAGATAGAGATAAGGCCCTAACATCCCCTGGGCAGTAAGACCGGCAATGATAACGGCGGTGAACAGTGCTGTTTTAAAATAATTGATGTGGGTCTTGGCCAATTCTTCAACGGCAAATACGATACCGCCTAAGGGTGTATTAAAAGCGGCGGCAAGGCCAGCTGCTGCACCAGCCATGATCATGTTCTTTTTAGACAGGCGCGGCCATGACTTGGGTATCAGCTGGTTAACCTTCCTGAATACGCTGCCGGCTATTTGTACTGTGGGGCCTTCGCGGCCTATAGCGCCACCGCCGAAGATCATTAATATACTAGACAAAACCTTTATAACAATCGTTTTTATACCCAGGAATTTGTCAACAAGGTAATTGTAACGGGGACTGGCCAGCTCAATAGCAGCCATTACCTGAGGGATACCACTGCCCCCGGCCTTGTTATCAAAACGTTTCACGAGCCACCAAGCCAATACAAAACAAACAGGGGTGATGATAAAGATAGCCCAGTCGTAACGATGTACTATTGATAAAGAAAGAGATTCTGCGTATGCGAAGAGTTTGGCATAGTATACGGCTATCAGCCCGGTGATGAGAGAGGCCACCCAATAGGGCAGGGCCTGCAACACATTCATTTTCAACTTCTCATTATATATCTTCCGTGGTATTATTCTAAACCATTTGTCGTATGTGTTTTTTTCCATTCTGCGAGATTTAGGCAATCCCGGGAATATGTATATACGGAAGGAGGGATCGCCAACGGTGTGTCAGGGCGCAAAGTTAATGGCATCTGTATTCATTTTAAAATTATTTTAGCCTGCACCAGCGGCAATAAAGCAACGCAAAATGCATCGTTGTTATAAATATCTTATTATCAGCCTATTACCATTCCTGCATTTGTTGGTTTATCTGGTAAACTTTTTGTTCAGGATTGCTTTAGCTTTGTGCTATGTTCATAAAGAATCAAACTTTTAAGGATGAGGAAACATTACTCGAAATGCTGTTCGATTTTGGACTTGGTCAAGCATCAGCATTGTTACAGGGTATGATAGCCGAGATTGATAAAGAGCTGGAGCGCAATACGACATATATAGCATACTATGCCAGTCTGCAGGATTCGGACGATAGGGCTGAGCTCTATACCGAAGAGCGCGACCTGCGACTTGCCGAGCGGCTTATGGATATGTTCGACAGTTTTATGGTGCAAAATGCCAGCCTGTATGGGATGAAAATGGATGAACAAAAGCTTTTGTACACAATGGACCTGCATTGACAGCAGCCCCAAATAGAAAACCACCATAAAAATCCCCATTTTTTTAACTGTTCCTGAATCAATTATTTGTTACTTTTAGTCCTTTCCGATAATAAAATCATTACATACAACAATGAAAAAAGTATTAATTTTTTTGGCTGCGGCAATGCCATTATTTGCCACGGCACAGGACGATCTTATTAAAAAACTCGATGCCAATAAAAGTGATAGTGCAAAAAAGAAATTCATTTTTACGGATATCGTCAACCTGGAAAGGACAAGTGTAAAGAACCAGGCAAGTTCAGGAACTTGCTGGAGTTATTCTACCAATTCATTCCTGGAAAGCGAGATGATACGCAAAGGCAGGCCGAAAGTGGATCTTGCAGAAATATACTCTGCCCGTATGGTTTATGAAGATAAGGCCGATAATTATGTGCGCATGCACGGAGCATTATCCTGGGGCGATGGCGGTGAATGCCACGATGTAATAAACATGTATGCCAAGTATGGCGCTATGCCACAGGAAGCATATAGCGGCCTTCATTATGGCACAAAGAAAAACAGGTTTGGAGAAATGCAGGCTGTATTGAAAGGTATGCTGGATGCAATAGTTAAAAATCCCAACGGCAAACTTACTACAAGCTGGAAAAAAGCATTTGATGCCGTACTGGATGCTTACCTGGGCCCTGTGCCTGAAACCTTTACCTATAAAGGCAACAGGTATACACCGAAGAGTTTTGCCCGGGAAGTGGTGGGGCTCAACCCAAGGGATTATGTGGAAATATCTTCTTTAACCGATAAACCATATTACAGGAAGACCATGTTCATGGTTCCGGACAACTGGAGCTTTGATAAGGTGTATAATGTAAAGTTTAATGACATTACACGCATCATAGATCATGCGCTGGATAATGGCTATACCGTAGCATGGGCTGCAGATGTGAGCGAGAAATATTTTAGCTGGAAGAATGGGGTAGCTTTTGTGCCTGAAAAAGACTGGGAGGATATGGAAGAAGATGAACAGAAGGCTCTTTTTGACGGTCCTAAGAAAGAGCGTGTAATAACACCCGCAATGAGGCAGGAAGCATTTGATGATTATGCCACAACCGACGACCACGGTATGCACATAGTAGGTATTGCCAAAGATCAAAAAGGCACTGAATATTATATCGTTAAGAACTCATGGGGCACAAAGAACGACTATAAAGGATACATTTATGTAAGCAAGAACTATGTGCGTTATAAAACAACCGCATTTTTGCTTAATAAACATGGTATCCCTTCTTCCATCAGGGAGAAGATGGGGATATAATTGTTAGCGTTTTCTATAAGGGTATAAAGAAAACTGTTGTCTCGTTTTAAGGTTGACTGATGTTTTGGTTTTACTTTTAGCAAAAACCATATGCATATGAAAAAGATAGGGATATTAGGAAGCGGGGCCGTTGCCAAAACACTGGGCAGTGGTTTTGTAAAACATGGCTACGAAGTGATGCTGGGTACCCGTGATACCGGCAAGCTGAGCGATTGGAAAACGAATGCAGGTGATAAAGCCAGTACAGGCAGCTTTGAAGAGGCCGCAAAATTCGGTGATATTATAGTGCTTGCCGTTAAGGGTGGGGCAGCCGCAGATGTAATTGATATGGCGGGTCCGCAAAACATGGCCGGTAAAACGCTGATAGATGCGACCAATCCCATAGCTGAAGCTCCGCCGCAGGATGGCGTATTGAAGTTCTTCACATCGCTCGATGAATCCTTAATGGAGAAATTGCAGGCCAGGTTTCCTGCCGTTCACTTTGTTAAGGCTTTCAATAGTGTCGGTAATGCCATGATGGTGAACCCCGTATACAAACAGGGCATGCCAACCATGTTCATCTGTGGTAATAACGATGCTGCGAAGCAGGAAGTATCGGGTATATTGGAACAGTTTGGCTGGGAAATAGCCGATATGGGAAAGGCAGCAGCAGCACGTGCTATAGAACCATTGTGCATGCTTTGGTGCATCCCGGGTTTCATCAACAACCAATGGACGCATGCCTTTAAGCTTGTAAAAGAATAGGCAAGTATATATTTTTGATAATTCCCCCGCCTTTTGTTGCGGGGGAATTTTACTTTTGTACTGTTTTATCAAAACTAAAACCGGGATGTTCAAGAAAATTTGTTTTGCATTTAGTTTGGTCATTGTCTTTAGCGCGTGTAATAATACCGCAGATAAAAAAGCTACAACAGGGGATCATTCGCTCGTTGTAAAAGATGAACACACTTTATCAAATGCGGCTATTGTAGCACCGGAACACCTGGACCTGGATATTAAAGTTGATTTTGATGCTAAAACTATTTCAGGCAAGGCTACCTGGACAATAGATAACAAAGAAAAGGTGAACACCCTGGAACTGGACACTTACGATCTTTCAATTGATAGTGTATTGGTTGATGGAAAACAAGTGTCTTTTTCGCTGGATAGCATGATACAATATTTAGGCAGCCGCCTGAATATACCTATCAATGCAGAAAGCAGGGAAGTAACGATTTATTATAAAACGGGTAAAAATGCGAGAGCATTGCAGTGGCTTGACCCACAACAAACCTTGGGTAAGAAACATCCGTTCTTGTATACCCAGTCTGAATCTATTTATGCCCGCTCATGGATACCTTGCCCTGACGGACCGGGCATACGTTATACTTATGATGCCCGCGTAAAAGTGCCGAAAGGTAGCCTGGCACTGATGAGTGCACAAAACCCACAGCAAAAAAATGATAGTGGTATCTATCATTTCAAAATGGAGATACCTGTGCCGGCATACTTAATGGCACTGGCTGTTGGGGATATTGAATTTCGCAGTATCGATGCGCGCACAGGTGTATATGCTGAGCCTGCAATGATAGATAAGGCCCGCTATGAGCTGGAAGATGTGGGTAAAATGGTGGATGCTGCAGAGAAATTATATGGACCATACAGGTGGGGACGCTATGATGTGATCGTGTTGCCCCCCGGCTTCCCGATCGGAGGGATGGAAAATCCGAGGCTCACATTCGCGACGCCTACCATTATTGCCGGAGACCGTTCGCTGGTCGATCTGATCGCACACGAATTAGCGCATAGCTGGAGTGGTAACCTGGTAACTAATGCTACATGGGATGACTTTTGGATGAATGAGGGTTTCACTAATTACTTTGAAAGACGCATTACCGAAGAGATGAATGGCAAAAGCTTTGTTGATATGTCGTGGGAACTGGGTTATCAAACATTTAAGGATAATGTCGCAGATCTTGGAGCAGACAGTAAAGACACCTGGCTGAAACTGGATCTTAAAGGACGTGACCCTGATGCCGGGCTTACTGATATACCTTACGAAAAAGGGTCTCATTTCCTTAAGTTGATCGAGCAAACGGTAGGCCGTGAAAAATTTGATGCCTTTTTAAGGAAGTACTTTGATGAGCATGCTTTTAAAACGATAACAACAGAACAATTCCTGGAGTACATGGATGAGAACCTGCTGCACGGCGATAGCAATTTGTATAAAAAAATAAATGTAAATGCCTGGGTATATGGACCGGGAATACCCGATAATTGCCCCAGAACGAATCCTGTACGTTTCCGGAAAGTAGATTCATTGGCAGCTTTATATGGTAAAACAATATGGGCTAAGGATATAGATGCAAAGGACTGGACCACCTTTGAATGGCTGGAATTCCTGCATAAAATGCCCGATACGGTCTCTTTGGCTGAATTACAGGACCTGGACAAGAATTTTCATTTTTCACACTCTGGCAATAGTGAGGTAATCTTTGCATGGTTCATGGTTGTTTTAGACTGTAAAGATGATTATCCACCTGCAATGGATGCTATGTCGCAGTTTCTAAGCACGGTAGGGCGCAGGAAATTCATTGAGCCGCTGTATACAGCCTTAATGAAGCGAGACCCGGTACTGGCCCAGCGCTGGTACCATAAGTACCGCAACAATTATCACCCGCTTGCACAAGAGAGCCTGGATAAGATAACTAAGAATATTAGCAGCAACTAAAGGTTGTTTTGTGGGATTTTTATCTATTTTTATACCTGATTTTTAAACAAAAAGATAATATGAAGATAATATTTACATCACTTTTGTCATTAGGAATAACTTGTTCCGCATTGGCGCAATTGCAGGTTACCAATCCGGGTTTTGAAAATTGGGGCAATGCCAGCCCGGGTAATGCTAATGAGCCCACAAGCTGGTATTCGAACAAATCGGGATCAGCTACAGCCCAGATAGGCCCGCAAACTTGCTTTAAAGACAGTACGATAAAGCATGGTGGTAATTATTCGGTACGAGTAGAAACTGTAACAACCGGTATACCCTTCAATGTTATCGTGAATGGTAATGTTACAACTGGCGTTATCAACGCTCCCTCACTGAGTAAAAGCGATGGATATATCGGTACACAAAATTATGACGATACGTCGGGCGATGTAAGGCGTATGGCATTTACAGGCCGGCCCGATAGTGTTGTTGGCTGGTATCAATACAACCAGGGTGGCCATGCTGCCGAACAAGGTAAGCTGCGCTTTATATTCCATACCGGTCAGTATTATGATCCTGAAACACCGACTACGTACCATCCTGCTTGTCTCAGTAATAAAATAGGCGATGCCAGTTTTACTACTCCTGCATCAGACGTGGCTACATGGACCCGTTTCAGTGTTCCGGTTACCTATTCTGATACCAGCGCCCCGGCCTATATCATGATCAATATAACATCTTCGGCCGACCAACTGACCACTGTAGATGGCAGTAAATTGTGGGTTGACGATCTGGAGATGATATACAACCCGCTGCCTAATAAAGTAACGAATGTAAATGTTGCAGCATTGAATGTTAACGTGTACAGCTATGGCAGGACATTATTTGCAGATTGCCATAATGCAGATGGCGCTGTTGCCGACATATCTGTTTTTGATATGACAGGCAGGTTATTGCTGACCCGCAGCCTTGAGCAGCATAAACTGAATACTGTGGCACTGCCGGATATGGCTGCAGGTATATACCTGTACAAAGTAAGCAGTAATGGCTATCAAAAGACAGGAAAATTTGTAATTGAATAAGCATAAGTTCATTTTCAAAAACCCTGGTTAATTATTTGCCGGGGTTTTTTATTTTTATATGGTGTCGATACGCATATTATTTGCAATGTTGATTACGGGCTTGCTGACCGTTAACTGTGTTGCGCAACCTACAGGTGTATTGAAGGGCAAGGTAACACATGGTATTACCAACGAAACTATTCCCGGCGCCAGCATAAGCCTCGTGAATAATCCATCGAAAGGTGCAGTTGCAGATATTGATGGTATGTATTCATTGGTTCTGGATACCGGCGTTCATCGCCTGGTCTGCAGCTATACCGGGCTCAGTAACGATACTTTCGAAGTTAGTATTGCAAGCGATGCCATTACCAAACAAGATATAACTTTATCACCCACAACAAAGCTCCTGGAAACGGTTGTCGTTTCATCGGGCAAGTTCGATCAGAAGCTTGAGGAGCTTACTGTATCGATGGAAGTGCTTAAACCCGGCCTGATAAACAGCAGAAATACTACCTCAGTAGAAACTGCATTGGAACAAACGCCCGGGCTTACGATCATTGATAACGATCCGCAGATAAGAGGGGGGAGTGGTTTTACTTTTGGGGTAGGCAGCAGGGTTGCCATTGTAGTTGACGGGATACCTCTATTGAGCGGAGATGCAGGCCGGCCGGAATGGAATTATATACCTGTGGAGAATATCGAGCAGATAGAAATAATCAAAGGTGCATCTTCAGTCTTATATGGATCTTCGGCGCTAAGTGGCGTTATCAATATACGCTCGGCATATCCGCGGAAGAAACCCAAAACGATCATCAATTATTCCGTAGGCTATTATTCTCCACCACCCAAACCTGCGGAGAACTGGTATAATGCGTCGCTTCCCATGTTCACTAACCTGAACCTGCTGCATTCGCGTATTGTTCATAAAAACCTGGATATAGTCATCGGGGGGAATTTTAATATTGACCAGGGTTATATTGGGCCACCACCTCCGGCTGAGGAATTACCGCTGAGCTTAAAGAACGCGCTGCAGATGACGGATACTATCCCCACATTCTCCAATGATGATATGCGTAAGATAAGAGGGAGGCTAAACTTCAATATCAGGTACCGGTCAAAGAAGATCACCGGGCTAAGCTATGGTATTAATGGCAACGGTATGCTGAACAAAACCAATATGGACCTTGCCTGGTATGATGATTCCCTTGGTTTGTATAAGGGCTATCCCGGCGCGGTGTTTCTTGAAAAGCAGCAGTTGTTTAACCTGGACCCTTTTATAAAGTATATAAAAGCCAATGGGGTAAGCCATAGTCTTGTGACCCGTATCTTTCATTCCAATAATGATATTACCAATAACCTGTCGAACAGTGGTACCTTATACTACGGAGAATACCAATTACAGCGCATTTTCAGGAACTACGATTTCACATTTACAGGTGGGGTAGTAGGTAGTTTATCAAAGTCACACTCACCTTTATACGCTTCGAGCGGTTCTGCAGATAACCAGGTGACCAATGCTGCGGGCTATTTGCAACTGGATAAAAAATTCTGGCAATTCCTGAACATTTCAGGCGGTTTTCGTTACGAATATTTCCAGGTCAATGATCAGCAGAGTGTAGTAGCACCCATATTCAGGGCCGGGGCAAATATACAGGTGCTGAAGGGAACTTACATAAGGACATCCTATGGGCAAGGTTTCAGGTATCCCACAATTACAGAACGGTATATCACCACAAAGGCAGGTATGTTCGGAGTATTCCCTAATCCGGACCTGCAACCGGAGACCAGCCAGAATTTTGAAATGGGCCTCAAGCAGGGATTTAAGTTCGGTAATATTATGGGTTACCTGGATATCGCAGGTTTTCACCAGAAATATGAAAATACCATTGAATGGCTGTTTGGTATATGGGAACCCAGTATCGCTACCATTGGCTTTAAATTCCTGAACACAGGTGATACTAGGGTTCGCGGCATCGACATATCATTGGTGGCTTCCACCCCAGAAGAAAATAAGAACTTTGGTGTGACCGCATTGATAGGTTATACCTACGTGGAGCCTATATCGCTTACGCCTGATCTTTATTATGCTCATGAGAAATCACTGACAGGCGGACCGGGCGATTCATTAAGCTATAAGAACAGCAGCCTAAACTCGAAAGGAAATGTATTGAAATACAGGTTCAGCCATATGGTAAAAGCCGATGTACAGTTCAAGATACACCGCTTTGGTGCAGGTATGAGCTACAGGTACTACAGCAAAATGAAGAATATCGATACCGCTTTCGCCCTCATAGAAGATCTTACATCCCAGATAAAACAAATAGCGGATATTAAGGGGGTCAATTGGTGGCAATCGCACAAAGGCTTTAATATTTTCGATTTCCGGGTGAGTTATAACCTTGATGAAAAACAAAAGCTTTCTATAATATGCAATAATGCGTTCAATGTTGCCTATGCTTTAAGGCCAATGAAAATAGAAGCTCCCCGAACTACTTCGATACAGTATGTTTACACTTTCTGACGTCCTATTTATTGAATAATATCCTGAAATAGAATGAGGGTTTCCTTAACTGGCTGCGCAGGTCCATATCGGCGAACATGCTACTTATCGTATCCCTTAGCGCAGGGCTCTTATGTGCTTTATTGATCACGGCATTGAATAGCCATTTTCGGCGGCTTAGTCTTTGCAGGGTATTACTTATCCTGAATTCATTCCCCAGCCTTTTATACAGCACATCATCATATTCACGTTTCAACGTTGCTGCCGAATAATCATTCTGCTCCCGGCATTTTTGTATAGCTTCAGCAGCCAGCATGCCACTATACAGGGCATTGCCTATGCCTTCGCCTGAGAATGGGTCAATAAGGGCAGCCGCATCGCCGGTCAGCATAAAATTATTACCCGACAATACTTCTTTTTCACCTGCCATTGGCAATCCCCAGCCTTGTATCTTGCCCTTAAGTGTTGCATTGGCGAAACGCGGCGCTATTGCAGGATTGTTCTTTATTGCAGCGAGCATTTGCTCACGCAGGTTTATTTTCTTGCTGCGCACCACATCCGATGGTATCCCCACACCAATATTAGCCATTCCATTGGGCAATGGAAATATCCAGAAATAACCTGGCAGTGTTTCTTCCAGGAAATGCAATTCAATGAACTGGTCCTCATTTGGCCATGTAATACCCTCGTAATAGGCCCTGAGTCCTACAGCATAGGTTTTTGCAGAGGTGTTGTTATTGAGCAATGTTTTGCGCACCAAGCTTTTGTCACCATCTGCGCCAACGATCATCGGTGCAGTGATCTCATATTCTACAGATCCGCATGTTACCTGTATACTTACGCCAGTATCGCTTGTTTTTATGTTGTCGATCTTCGCCTCTTCAAATATGCGTGCATAGGGGGACTCCATCTTACGGAACAGGAAATCATCGAATACGAACCTCGTAACCGTGAAGCCTGCCGGTTTCATTTCTTTGCTCCATTGTGGTGTAAAGGGTATGTTAATTCCCTTGCCGTTGGGTGCATTAAAGGTGATGCCCCAAGATGGCAAAAAAATATCCCTGCGGCTATTTATCTCTTCCATCCATGCAGGGTTGGCCCTGTTGAGAACAAGTACGGTCTTCCCGCTACAGGCATCACCGCATACTTTGTCGCGGGGAAATTTATCCTTGTCGATAACAATATGTGGAATGCCGGACTTGCTGAGAAAAAATGATGTTCCCGCACCAGCAGGACCGGCCCCAATTATGATTGCTGAAGTCGCTATTTTTTGAACTGGCATAGTGTAACGGAAAGGTACTTATAAGCTGCTGAAAAATAAAAAGTCCCGCGCTATGGCGGGACCAATAAATTTTTATTGACTTTACTTTTTCATGTACATTACTTCCTGCACCAGTTTTACAGTACGCGGCACATCAGGAAGATAAGCAGCCACAAGGTTGGGGGCATAATGCATATTGGCATCAGCAGAACAGATGCGGCGTATAGGCGCATCCAGGTAATCAAAGGCTTCTTTTTGTACGCGATAACTTATTTCAGAAGATATGCTGGCAAATGGCCACTGCTCTTCGACTATTACTAGCCTGTTGGTCTTTTTAACCGATGCAACGATCGTTTCCCAGTCCAGTGGACGTATAGTACGGAGGTCTATTACTTCGGCGCTTACACCTTCATTAGCCAGCTCTTCTGCAGCACCCATGGCTACTTTCATCATCTTATTGTAAGATACAATAGTAACATCGCTGCCTTCCCTTTTCACATCGGCCTTACCGATAGGTATGATATATTCTTCCTCAGGTACATCGCCCATCTCGCCATAGGCAACTTCACTTTCCATGAACACGACCGGGTCGTTATCACGGATAGCCGATTTAAGCAAGCCTTTGGCATCGTATGGGTTAATGGTAGAGATCACCTTAAGGCCCGGTACATTGGCATACCAGTTTTCGAATGCCTGCGAGTGCTGTGCGGCAAGCTGCCCTGCAGAGCCGTTAGGACCGCGGAATACGATAGGGCATGTAAATTGTCCACCACTCATCGACAGCATTTTCGCAGCATGGTTCACAATCTGATCCAGCGCCAGCTCGGCAAAGTTCCAGGTCATGAACTCTATTATCGGGCGGGTGTTATTCATGGCTGCACCTACGCCAATAGCTGTGAAACCCAATTCTGCGATGGGGGTATCGATCACACGTTTTGGGCCGAACTCATCCAGCATCCCCTGGCTTACTTTATAAGCGCCGTTGTATTGTGCCACTTCTTCACCCATCAGGAACACACTTTTGTCTGCTCTCATTTCCTCTTCCATGGCTTCCCGCAATGCCTGCCTTAATGCTATGCTACGCATAATTATTTTATTTGTAAAAATTTAATGCCTTATGTTTTAAAAGTGCCCAAAGATAGCACTTATGCTTTATTTCTTTGCGGGTTTAAATGTTACCGTACTTTTTGAGCCTTGCTCATTTAGTCCAAGCTTCAGCATAGTATCACTGATCTGGATAACTTCCATTTTTATTTTGTCACCGGCGCCTTTTAGCTTCATTTCATCCAATATCAGTGCACCGTCGTCGTCAAAATACCATTTACAGGAGTCTATATTGCCTCCTCCGAGGTTTACGATAGCTTTGCCGCCTTTCATAAAGTTGAATTCGGTGCTTTGTATAGCTGCATCCTGCATTATTTTAAAGCTGTCCAACTGGGTTTGCAGCTCTTTGCGAAAGCTATCCATATTGTTGGTGCCATACATTTCTACGTTGGCAGCAGCGTCTGTACTTTTGCCTACAGTGTCTATGAAGCTTTGCTGCTGCATAATGATCGTATCCATGGCAGGATTTTGCAATGCTACAGCCTGCCACTTATTGATGATAATATCTTCTTTCTTCCTTTTGCAGGAAAAAAAGCATGTAGCTAATAACAGTATTGTAATGGTTTTTTTCATCCTGTTTTGTTTTTATTGGTTATGGCATGATCAAACGGAAGTAATCCTTCCATTCGCGTGTGGTCAATAAATTTTCAAGCGAAGCAAAATTACCCTGGTCTGTAACACGCGGGTAAGCCTGCTTTAGAAATGCATAGCGTTCCGGGTCATTGCTAAGGCCCTTGGTAAGCATACGCAGTTGTGCGGTGGTAAAGCAATTGTCCAGTTTATCCAGGAGATACTTGAGCCTGTTCTTATCGCTTCTGCCGGTCATTTTGCCATAGATATTCTCGAAATCATCATCAGGTATTGGCTGGGGGCAGCGGCGGTTTATGGCAAGATTCCCTTTTACCGGGGTATTACGTACCGGTACTGGTTCCGGCCCTGGCTGGACTTTGGGTTCAGGCACTGTTTCAGTTTCCGGTTCAGTATAATTATTGTTCGTTTCTAATGGTTCTGTATTGGGTTGTATGGTCCGCTCATTGTTCAGTTCTACATTGTCAATGAATTGCGGCTGGGTGGCAGCGTCCGTATTCTGCTGGCGGTTACTGGCCTGCGTATTGTAGGTATTGTTGTACGTTTTGTTACTTACGGTACTTTGTTGCTGGTAAGTATAGGGGTTGCTGTTCGTAGAGACATAGTTGGCTCCGGGATTATAAGTGGGTACATGGTCTTCTTCAGGCGCATTGCCGGCCGGTATATAAAATTGCTGCTGCAGGTCGTAAAGCGCAAAACTGCTGCCTTTTTTATTGAGCAGGAAAGCGCGCGATCCGTTTTCGGACACTTTTATAGCAAAGCGTTGTGGCGGGTATATGTTCTGCTGAAAGAGTATCTCGATATTTATCACTCCCGGGGCAAGCTGCGGTATGATGCTGTAATTTTTGCCATAGCGGGGTTGCATTGCACCTTCCAGTTTCACATAAAAGGGTGTTTGCTTATCACCCTGTATATATACATATGAAAATTGCTGTGACCATCCTGTATGGGACAACAGGCCACAAAAAAGAATAATAATAAGTGTGACGATATTTCTCAGGCGCATATTATTCCAGTTCTATCAATATAGCTCCCTTTTCCACCGCTGTTCTTTCAGTCACCTTTATGGCTTTTACTGTAGCGCTGCCAGCAGCTTTTAATATGTTTTCCATTTTCATGGCCTCCAGTACCAGCAAGCCGTCTCCTTTGTTTATTTGTTGCCCGGGTGTTACAAGTACTTTAAGCACCATTCCCGGCATGGGAGCCTTCACCGGCTCTGCTTTTTGCATGGCTTTCAGATCCATGCCCATACTGGTCAGTAGTTGGTCTATAGGTTCTTTTATGTTTGTTTTATAGACCCTGCCATTGATCCGCAGTGATATTTCTTTGTTTTTTTTATCTATGCTTTCAACAAGCGCTGTATAGCTCTTATTGTTGTATAATATGCTAATGAGGCTGTTGGCTTGCCATTCACTGTCCCAAATGGCAGGTACATCGTTTATATACAGGTTACCTTCTTCATTTACAACCGAAAATGTATTTTTTTCATTAACTGTTACCTGCAGCATATATGCTAATTATATTTTAATGGTAGCAAAAATAATCAAATAACTATGCTTTAGCGCATTTTGCTCCAGCTTTTCTAAGTTCATTCACCCGCTTCAGGTGATATTTTATGCCGGCTTAAGTCTTACTTTTAGGGCTTATAATCCAGGTTCATGACCTTTAGTAAGAATATACTCACCGCGTTTACGTCTGCATGCTGCATTTTATCGCTTATAATGATAAGCTCATGCGGACCGGGTAAAAAAATTGCTGGAAAACACGTTGATCTGGATACGATACTGGTAACTGCATCGTCCAATCCTATAGATATGTACCGCGCCAGTGCTACACGCGAATGGGACATTATACACACACGTGTGGCGCTATCATTCAACTGGAAGGAGAAGACGGCAAATGGCCGCGAATGGCTTACACTGCATCCATATTTTTATAATGTTGATAGCCTGGTACTGGATGCAAAGAGTATGAATATAGATACTGTTTCATTTGCTGTTAATGTTCCCGGCACGCGCTTATCCTATAAATACAACGATGATAAATTAACGATCAGGTTCTCAAAACAGTTCATAGCCGCCGACACCATACAATTGTATATAGCTTATAAAGCCATGCCCTATGCCGAGCCCGTTGGTGGCAGCAGTGCTATTACTGAGGACAGGGGATTGTATTTTATCAATACTGACAAGGCCATACCCAATAAGCCGATTCAAATATGGACACAGGGTGAAACGGAATCCAATTCTCACTGGCTGCCAACGATCGATAAGCCCAACACACGTTTTACGGTGCAGGTGGAGCTTACCGTTCCTGATTCTATGCAAACACTCAGTAATGGTTTCCTGCAGATACAGCAGCGTATGGCTGGTAATATGCGTACAGACATATGGTTTATGGACCAACCCATACAGGCCTATGCGGTCATGTTCGCTATCGGCAGGTTTTCTATAGTTAAAGATAGCTGGCAGGGCAGGGATGTGAATTATTATGTAGAGCGGGAGTATGAACCATACGCAAGGCTCATGTTTAAAAACACCCCCGCAATGATGGACTTTTTCTCCAATGTTACGGGAGTATCATATCCCTGGAATAAGTATGACCAGGTAGTGGTGCGCGACTATGTGTCAGGCGCTATGGAAAACACTTCAGCATCGCTTTTCGGTGAATTTATGAACCAAAATGCCCGGCAAAATGCCGACCATGATTATGAGGATATTGTATCGCACGAGCTGTTCCATATGTGGTTTGGCGATTATGTTACCTGCGAATCATGGTCTAACCTTACACTTAATGAGTCTTTTGCCAATTATGGGGAATACCTATGGCGAAACTTTAAGTATGGTAAGAACTCTGCTGACCGGCTGGGCTATACCGACCTCTTAAAGTACCTGGCCCAGGCGAGACAAAAAGATCCCCCACTGGTACGCTTTCATTATGCCGACCGGGAAGATATGTTTGACAGGATATCTTACGAAAAGGGTGGAGCAGTATTGCATTACCTGCATGGACTTATGGGTGATGATGCCTTTTTTAAAGCTATGAAGCTATACCTTACCAAAAATGCACTGCACTCAGCTGAAGCTACTCAATGGCGCCTGGCAGTGGAAGAAGCTACCGGTAAAGACTGGAATTGGTTCTTTAACGAATGGTATTACAGGGGCGGGCACCCTGTACTCGACATACGCTATACCTACAATGATGATGCTAAAAAACTGGTGGTAACCGTAGAACAAAAACAAGACAGTGCAATTTATGTACTGCCGCTGAAAACGGTGGTAATAAGCGGAGCAGAAAGGAAACTGGAAGATTGGGATATTACCCAAAAGAAACAGGTATTCACCTATGATTATAAAAACAATATCCGGCCCACTATAGTACCCGACGCAATGCATTGGCTTCCCGGTAAAATACTTGAAGACAAACCTGCGCAACAGTGGCTTACTCAATATATTATAGGGAGCGATTACATTACACGCCGCATAGCACTTGATGCTGCATACCGCGATATCAGCGATAGTGCTGCACAGGTCGTTTTCGACAGGGCTCTCGCTGAGGAATACATGCCTGCCATACGTACACATGCCCTGGCGCTGTTAATGAATGTGACCGACGACCAGCTACAACGCCGCTGGCATGCACAGATAGAGTTCATTGCCGACAAAGACCCCGATCATGAAGCCAGGGCCACTGCCCTTATATTGCTTGGGCATTGGAAGTATGCGTCTGCAAAAAACAGCATGCTGAGCGCGGTATGGGATAGTTCATATAAAGTGGCCGGTGCTGCATTGGATGCCCTTTATAAGGTTGCTGAGGATACGGCTTATCATTTAGCCAAAACTATGCTGGACACGGACCCCAAATCCGAACTGGAATCAGCTATCTGGAACATTATAAGTCAGAGGGCCGATTCCGCCGATTTTGACATATACAAAGCTAAGGTGGCTTATGTATATGGCGGGCAAAAAATAAGCCTTGCATCGAGCTTATCATCTTATCTGGAAAATGTGAAAAGCGATGCCGTATTCGAAAACGGTTTAAAGACCATGACCGGCATGGTGAAGACCGAAAACATAAAAAACTACCGGTATTATCTTGGCTATTACATGTTCGAACTGGCTAAAAGCTATAAAGAAAAGAAAGAGACGCCACTTACCAGGCAGCGCCTGGCCATTGTAAAACAATACATAGAACAGGTAATAAATGCAGAATCAGACCCCGATAACAAGAAAAAATATGATGACCTTATGAAAGAGGTGTTTAGCGATAAATAAAACACTCTTTTCACCATTTTGCTGGACATTTAATATTCCCATTTGTCCATCAAATTGCAATAGGCTTGCCTTCGCGAGATATGACAATTTAATGAAAGTGACTTTCATTTCTTAAGGGTATTTTTAGTACATCTTTCAAAACAAAGGATGTATTAATGTAATAAAGCATAAGAGCCTGTATAACTTGTTAAAAACTGTGGATAATGCAGTATTTCAATCCTAAATTTATAGGGAAAGGCGGGCAATTTTAGCTATATTTGCAATCTGTTTTTTAACACCCGTTTATGGATCAAAACAACCAGGATTTAACCCCTCAGGAAGAGAGTAATAAGATAGTTCAGGTTAATATTGAGGAGCAAATGAAAACGGCTTACATCGACTATTCTATGTCGGTGATCGTAGGCCGTGCCTTACCTGATGTACGCGATGGGCTTAAACCCGTACACCGCCGCGTTTTATTTGCCATGCATGAGTTGGGGAATACGTTTAACAAACCGTATAAGAAATGTGCCCGTATCGTGGGTGAGGTATTGGGTAAATACCACCCCCATGGCGATACGGCCGTATACGATGCTATGGTGCGTATGGCCCAGCCATGGAGCATGCGCTATATGATGGTAGATGGACAAGGTAACTACGGATCGCAGGATGGCGACGGCCCTGCCGCGATGCGTTATACCGAAGCCCGTATGCAGCGCCTTGGTGAGGCCATGCTTGAAGATATAGAAAAAGAAACAGTAGATTTTTCACTCAACTTCGATGATTCCCTGCAGGAGCCAACCGTACTGCCTACGCGTATACCACAATTACTGGTGAATGGTTCTTCAGGTATCGCTGTGGGTATGGCTACCAATATGATGCCTCACAACCTTACTGAGGTTGTGAACGGCTGTATCGCATACATAGACGACAGGGAGATAACGATAGATGACCTGATGAAGCATGTTAAGGCCCCGGATTTTCCTACAGGCGGCATTATCTATGGTATCGATGGCATTAAGCAGGGTATGCATACCGGCAGGGGCAGGGTGGTGCTGCGTGGTAAAGTAACGATAGAGACTACGAAGAACGGCAAAGAACAGATCATCATAACAGAAGTGCCCTACCAGGTAAGCCGCGATGCCCTGGCCGAAAAAATAGGAGCGTTGGTCAATAACAAGGTTATAGAAGGTATAACCCACGTTGCCAACGAATCGAACAAAGAAGGTACCCGTATAGTGATAGAACTGCGCCGCGATGTTGTGGCCCAGGTAATCATTAACCAGTTGTACAAATACAGCGAACTGCAAACCTCTTATGGTATCAATAACGTGGCCCTGGTAAATGGCCGCCCACGTACATTGAACCTGAAGGATCTTATCTCCGAGTTTGTTAGCTTCCGTCACGAGGTAGTGGTACGCCGTACCGAGTATGAACTGCGTGAAGCTAAAAAACGTGCCCATATATTAGAGGGTTACCTCATTGCGCTCGACCATCTTGATGAAGTGATCGCATTGATACGCAATTCCGTTAACCCGGAAGAAGCAAAGAATGGCCTGGTAGAGAAATTCGGCATGTCCGAGATACAGGCCAAAGCCGTGTTGGAGCTTCGTCTGCAAAGGCTCACAGGTATGGAGCGCGATAAGATACGCGAGGAGCATGCTGAACTGATGAAACAGATCGCTTATCTCGAGTCAATACTTGCCGATGAGGGTCTGCGTTACCAGATCATAAAAGATGAATTGCTCGAAGTGCAAAAGAAATTTGGTGATGAGCGCAGGAGTGAGATCCATTACATGGCCAATGAAATGCGCATTGAAGACCTTATTGAGGAAGAAGATGTGGTGATCACTGTTTCTCATTTGGGTTATATAAAACGTACTTCTGCTGCCGAATTCCGCTCGCAACGCAGGGGAGGCCGTGGCGCAATGGGTGGCCGTACCCGGCAGGAAGATTATATAGAGCACCTCTTCATTGCCTCTACGCACCATACGCTCATGTTCTTTACCGAGAAGGGGCGTTGTTATTGGCTTAAGGTGTACGAGATACCCGAAGCGGATAAGAACGCGAAAGGGCGTGCTATACAGAACCTGGTACAAATACCGCCAGATGATAAGATCCGTACGATCATAGATGTACCACAACTGGAAGACGAGACTTATCTCGCGGAACACTTTGTAGTGCTCTGTACCAAGAAGGGCATCATTAAGAAAACCAAACTTGAAGATTTCAGCAGGCCGCGCGCCAATGGTGTGAACGCCATAACGATACAGGATGGTGACCAGTTGCTCGATGTATCGCTTACTGATGGTAACAGTTATATTATGATGGCGGTACGTTCCGGTCGCGCTATATGCTTCCCTGAAGACAAGGTAAGGACAACAGGTCGCGGTGCGATCGGCGTTTTTGGCATAGAGTTGGATGAACATAACGATGAGGTCATTGGTATGGTTTGTGTTAATAAGGATGATATGTCGAAGCAGATACTGGTCGTATCTGAAAAAGGCCTTGGAAAACGTACGCCATTCTTTGATAATAACGATGAGACAGGGGATAAGGAAACAGCATACCGTGTCACCAATCGTGGCGGCAAAGGGGTAAAAACCATCAACCTTACCGAAAAAACCGGGGGGCTGGTAGGTTTGCTCGCTGTAGAAGAGAAAGATGATTTGATGATAACCTGCAAATCGGGCATTACCATACGCATGAAGGTCGTTGATATAAGGGAAGCCGGCAGGGCCACGCAAGGCGTTAAGCTCATAAACCTGGATGATGGTGATGAGATAGCGGCTATTGCAAGGATACAGGAGCAGGACGAAGACGAAGAAGGCGAAGGAAACGAGGCCGGCGAACAGCAAGCCGGGGATGAGGCTGCAAATGAACCTGCCGCTGAATAGAGATTTGTAAACAATTTGAAAGCTTTAATAAAAACAGTTCATGAAAAAGATCATTCTTGTTGCAACATTTGTTTGCTTTTGCGTAGCCGGATGGGCGCAGAAGCAGAACATTGAATCTGCCAACAACTATCTTAGGGATGGTGATTACAGCCATGCCCTGGAATATATCCAGATGGCACTGAAAGACCCATCTACAAAAGATAAACCCAAAACATGGGAAATGCAGGGCGATATCTATATGCAAATGAACCAGGACACTGCCTATCTTTCCAAGAATATGCCCAGGTCCATTGGGGATATTCCTTACAGGAAGGCATTAAAGTCTTACATGAAAACTGTTGACCTTGACCCTTCTTACGAAAAAGAAACCATGAATACCAAGCTCATTGCATGTGCTTTCACCGGTTATATGATCGGGCAGGCAGCATACAGGATGAAAGGATATGATACAGCTTACGATGTGCTCAAAGATGTTATTGATATCCATGAGATACAAGACGGTAAACGCTTTGCATCGAATAAAAAATTTGATACTGTAGCCACCGAAGCTCAGCGCTTAAGGGCCTTTGCAGCTTACAATGCTAATAATTATGATGATGCGGCAAAATTGTTCATGATACTGAAGGATAACCCTATAGCACGTGATCCTAACGTATACCTTGCCCTGATCGACATTTATGGTTTCCGTAAAAAGAATGAGACCGCTTTAAAAAGCATTCTTGATGAGGCCCAGCAATTGTATCCTAATGACAAGGACATCAGGACACAAGTGCTTAACTCCTATATTACAAGTGGCGACCAGGACCAACTGATAAAGAAGCTGCAGGAAGCAGTAGATAAAGACCCCAATAATGCTGATCTGCAAATAAACCTGGCTAAAGGTTACGCGGGAATGGCCTTTCCTAAAGATGACAAAGGGAAAGATCTTACAAAACCCGGTAATTACGACGAATTGGTAAAAAAATCTGAGAATGCATATCTCGCTGCATTGAAAGGCAAGCCCGATAATATCGAAAGCAACTTTGGCCTTGGAGTGCTGTATTATAATGAGGCAGTGTACATCAATAAACAAATGAATGATATACCGGGTAATAACGCTTCGGAACAAAAGCAGATCGATGAGCTTAAAGCAAAGCGCGATGAAATGTTTGCCAAAGCCGTACCTTATTTTGAAAAGACATACAACACCCTGGAGCCTAAAGCCGCCAAGCTGAGCAATGAGGACCTCGATACTTACGCTTCTACGCTCAGGGTACTCAAAGAGATCTATTTCAGGCAAAATAAAGCCGATAAATCGGACGAGATGAAAAAGAAGCTGGAAGCACTTAAATGATAGAAGCAACCTCTGTTACGAAAAGCCCCGGGAACGGGGCTTTTTATATTAGTTATAACTAAAACAATTATTTAAATAGTTGATCTTTTGAGAGTACCTTTGCAAAAATTTTTAGATTTGTCTACTCAAGCTAATAAATTAAATATCGTTCGTTTTGCCCCCCGGAACGGCGAAGGTTTTTACGATACCGTAAAAAAGAATATTGAAAAATATTTTGCAGAACATAACATCAGTCCATACAGTAATACTAAAATGAAGCTTAAGACAGTAGCTATGATAGCCCTGTTCTTTGTGCCTTATATTTTTATCGTTTCCGGTCTTGCTTCCTTCAGTATGCTGTTTTTCTTTAGCCTTTGGTTTATGATGGGCTTAGGGATGACAGGCATTGGCTGTTCTGTAATGCATGACTCAAATCATGGTGCTTATTCTACGAATAAACTTACCAATAAGCTATTGGGTGGTATCGTTAATATTGTAGGTGGCTACGACGTTACCTGGAGGATACAGCACAACATATTGCACCACACCTATACCAATATCGATGGCCTTGATGAAGATATAGATGCAGGTTTCCTGCTTCGTTTTTCACCGCATAGCAAACGTTACAAACTCCACCGCTTCCAGCATATATATGCATGGTTCCTGTATTGCCTGCTCACCGTGCAGTGGGTTACCTATAAAGATTACAGGCTCTTATTCCATTACGATAAACTGGGCTTGTTGCGTAAAGAGAAAACTACACTGGGCCGCGAGTTGGTTAAGCTTAGCCTCTATAAAGTTTTGTACTTCGGTTATATCCTTGTACTGCCCATCATGTATTCAGGTTTTGCGTGGGAAACCGTAGTCGCTGGTTTCTTCATCCTGCATGCAGTGGCAGGTTTTGCCTTGTCCACTATATTCCAGCTTGCACACGTAATGGAAGAGGCAGAATATCCCAGGCCTTCGGATGAGCGTAAAATGGAGAACAACTGGGCTGTGCACCAGGTGCTCAATACCGTTAATTTTGCTCCGAAGAGCCGTGTAATGTCTTGGTTCATTGGTGGCCTCAATCGCCAGATCGAGCACCATCTTTTCCCTCACATCTGTCATATACATTACAAGAAGATAGCACCGATAGTAAAGGCTGCTGCTGAATCACATGGCATACCTTACCAGGAGCAACGCACTTTTATTACTGCGCTTATATCGCATGGAAAGATGCTCCGCTCCCTGGGTGCTTCCTAAAGCATTAAAATAGCTTTAGCTGTTCTGTTGCTTGTTGCTTCGGCGGCAGGGCTTTGCCAAATACAGTACGCCCGCCGTACTTCCACGATTCATTTCTTTCACGTGCTATAAGCTGTTCAAAATTATCATTGGGCTTAAAGTTTTCTTCCAGCCTCAATGCTGCTTTACCCAGGTTCTTTATTGCAGCATTCTTGTCGTTGAATCCTAATTTCGCTTTTTCTACGGCGGTTTGCAAGGTCTGTATAGTCTCGTCATATACTTTCGTAGGCACGGGGAAGGGGTGCCCGTCTTTGCCTCCATGTGCAAACGAGAACCGTGCAGGGTCTTCAAAGCGGGATGGCGTACCGTGTATCACCTCACTTACCAGTACCAGCGATTGCAGGGTGCGTGGCCCGAGCCCCTCAAGCAAAAGCAATGATTCCATATCGAGGCCCTCCTGTTCATAAGCTACTGCCAGTACCGAACCAAGACGCTTGAGGTCCACATCTTTGGCTTTAACATCGTGGTGGGCGGGCATCAGTAAGTTCCGTATTTCTGGTAATATGGCAGCCGGTTTTTCTCTCGCGATTTGGATTATGCCATTGCGGGTACTTGCTGCTCCCTTATCTGTTACATTAATGATCTGCCCTTCATTATGACCGTAGATGAAACTATGTGGCTCTTCGACAAAAGACCTAAGGGCCGGTGAGTGCCAGTGGTATCGGCGGGCCATGCCATTGCCATCATTCATGCCTTGCTGTATTACTGCCCAGTCGCCATTGCTGCTGAGGATAAAGTTGTGTATATATAACTGGTAACCGTCTTGTATGCCTGTGTTATCCACTTTGGCTGAGAGTTTGCTGCTGCGTACCAGCATGCCACCATCAAGGCCTGTCTTTTCTGCTATTTTGAGTAGTTCTGCGGGTGTTTCTTTACTATGTTGTCCCTTGCCACCGCAAATGTACAGACCAAGGTCCTGTGAGCGTTTATTAATAGCTCCTTTCAGTGCGCCCATTACCGATGTGGTAATGCCCGATGAATGCCAGTCCATACCCAGCACACAACCCAGTGCCTGGAACCAGAATGGATCGCTCATGCGCTGCAGGAAGGCTGCCCGGCCATACTCTGTTACTATAGCCTCGGTGATGGCGCCACCCAGCAGCCCCATGCGGGTATAGAGCCAGGCAGGTACCTGGCCATAATGTAGGGGCATATCTGCAAATGAGCGACTCATATAGACTTGTGGCTATATGCAAGTTACAATCGCAGACAAGGATCCTCCAAACCAAGATATCCACATTTTTAAAGTACTTGCTTTAAATAGCAGGCTCTCTGGAAACTGGGTATTTAATGTTGGGCCTGCTCATTATTATGCCGCCTTATCCTGATCACTACCATCTTCGATGTAGGGGTGTTGCTCTTTTCGGCTACTGAACTAATTGGCACCAGTACATTCGTTTCAGGGAAGTAAGTAGCTGTGCATTGTTCCGGTATGCTGTAGGGTATGATAATAAACTTGTGGGCCTCACGCCGTATACCGTCCGTGTCATTAATAAGGTCCACTATATCACCAGCTTTGAAGCCGGACCTTGTAATATCATGATCGTTCATAAAGATCACCCTGCGCTCATTATTCACCCCGCGATAACGGTCATGCAGTCCATAGATAGTGGTATTGAACTGGTCGTGACTGCGGATGGTCATCATCATGAACTCATCATCGGCCAGTTCGGGGATACTTATGCTTGATACGGTAAAGGTTGCTTTTTCTGCTTTGGTAGGGAAGCGTCCCTCTCTTGCACTATTGGGCAGGTAAAATCCTCCCGGTTTGCGTACTTGTGCGTTATAATCTTTGAAGCCGGGTATCACCAGCTCAATATCGTTACGTATATAATCGTAATGCTGCTCATACAGCGCCCAGTTCACTTTGCTCTTGCTGCCAAAAACAGCTTTGGCCAGCCGGCATACGATCACAGGTTCGCTGAGCAGGTCATTGGATATAGGTCTCAATCCTCCTTTCGACATCTGTACCACACCCATGGAATTCTCACAGGTGACAAATTGTTCTTCCCCATTGAGCTCATCTTTATCACTGCGACCGTAACATGGTAATATTATTGCTTCCTTGCCATGTACCAGGTGGCTGCGGTTGAGCTTTGTGGATACATGTACTGTAAGGTCGCAACGGCGCAATGCGGTAGCCGTATATTCCGTATCCGGTGTGGCTGAAAGGAAATTGCCACCCATAGCAAAAAACACCCTGGCTTTGCCTTCGTGCATCGCGCGTATGCAGTCCACTACATCGTAACCGTGATGGCGAGGCGGTTCAAAACCATACACCCAATGCAGCTTATCCAGGAATGCTGCCGAAGGCTTTTCGTAGATACCCATAGTACGGTCGCCCTGCACATTACTGTGCCCACGTACAGGGCATGTGCCTGCACCGGGCTTGCCGATACTGCCTTTAAGCAGTAGCAGGTTCACCACTTCTTTAATGGTATCTACAGCATTCTTATGTTGTGTAAGGCCCATGGCCCAGCAGGCTATGATCTTGTTTTTCTTTTTTAATAGCTCTGCTGTCTCGCGTATCTGCGCTTCGCTGATGCCGCTTGCTTTTACCAGGGCATCGAGATCTTCTGTCTCAAGTTTAGCTATAAGCTCATTGTATCCGCTGGTATTTTTGGCAATGAAATCGTGATCGAATATGCTTCCGGGCGCCTTTTTTTCTGCTTCAAGCAACAGGTATTCGATGGCTTTCAGCAAGGCCATGTCGCCATTTATCCTTACTTGCAAAAAGATATCAGTCAGTTTAGCTTTTATACCCAATATGCCCTTCACACTTTGCGGGTCATTAAAGCCCATCAGCCCGGTTTCAGGCAGGGGATTAACAGATATTATGATCGCCCCGTTCTCTTTTGCCTTTTGCAGGGCCGAAAGCATCCTTGGGTGATTGGTGCCGGGGTTCTGGCCAATGATCATGATCACTTCGGCCTTGTAAAAATCTTCGAGGGTAACAGATCCTTTGCCTATACCCAGCGATTCGTTAAGCGCTACGCCACTCGATTCGTGGCACATATTGGAGCAATCGGGCAGGTTATTGGTGCCATATTCGCGGGCAAACAATTGGTACAGGAAGGCCGCTTCATTACTCGTGCGCCCGGATGTATAAAAGACGGCTTCATCGGGTGATGAAAGATCGTTTAGCCGCCCTGCAATTTTATTAAAAGCATCATCCCAGCTGATGGGCTGGTAATGTGTGGCCCCTTCGGGCAGGTACATGGGTTGTGCCACACGGCCTTTCTTACCTATTTCATAATCATCAAGCTCTGAGAGTTGTTTTACAGAATTACTGGCAAAGAAGGAGGCCGTAAGCTTACGGGTAGTTGCCTCTTCTGCAATGGCTTTAGCGCCATTCTCGCAATATTCAGCTATGGGCGAGCGTTCATCGTCAGGGTCGGGCCATGCACAGCCAGGGCAGTCATAGCCATCCTTCTGGTTCAGTTTGGCAAGGGCTTTCAATCCCCGGGCTGCACCTACTTCCTGGAAGATATGTCGGGCGCTCCAGATAATAGCCGGCACACCGGCCGCCGCGGTCTTGGGTTTGGTAAGCCTTAATTTGCCCGTGAATTCCTCCGGGTTCTCTGCATTCGGTATTTGCTTTGTTTTTTCGCTCATTGACAAGAAGCTAATGGGTTCTCATAATTATCACTCTGGTCTTCCAGCACCTCGGCATCTATACACTTAAAATCTTTTTCCAGCAGCAGGTACAGTTTTTTCCCTTCGCCAATATCCATATTATTATTATAGCCTACAACATCTGTATGTACCCATTCCTCGCGTATGGCATCGGGTACCAATAAAGTTATTCTGTTATCTGCAAATGCAGCCGCAAGTTGGTCTAGCTCTTTGCGGCTTTCAAGCGCATAACGAAATGTGTTCTTACCAAAATGGGTAATTTCTTCAATATAGCCATCCTTACCGAATTTATCCACTTCAGACCTGCTTAACCTCATACGGAGAGAATCGCCTTTGATGCGTATTTTCATAATAACTTATATTATAATTCTTTTTTCGCCGGAATAAATATTAAATCGCTGATCGCGTAAAAAGCCGATTAGGGTTATATCGAATTCTTTTGCCAAAGATACAGCCAGGCTGGAGGGGGCGCCGACTGCGGCTACTATATTTATACCGGCCATGGCCGCTTTTTGTATCAATTCAAAACTTGCCCTGCCGCTAAGCAATAGTATCTGGTTACCAATATCTTGTAGCTGGTTATTTAACAAATAGCCTAAGACCTTGTCAAGCGCATTATGTCGCCCAACATCCTCTCTGAGGATGATGATATTACCGTCAATATCAAATATTGCTGAAGCATGCAGGCCCCCGGTATCGCCAAAGATATCCTGTGCATCCCGCAGCATAACAGGCAAGCTGTATAGCAAAGCTGCTGGCACCTGCATATGGTCGGCAGCGCGGGTATTACTGGTAATGGTCTTAATGGCACCTATGGAAGCCTTGCCGCACACACCGCAACTGGAGCTGGTATAAAAATGACGTTCGAGCCTGGCAATATCGGGCTGTACGCCTTCTGCCAGCGCTGCAATAATGATGTTATCACCATTGCCTTCCTGGCAACCATAGTTGAGATGGAATATGTTATCTATTTCATCTTTGCTGCCAATAATGCCTTCGGAGAATAAAAAACCGGCAGCCAGTTCGGCATCATTACCCGGAGTGCGCATGGTGATCGATATGCTTTTTTGCTGGCGTTCACCGCCAGGGCCATATTCTATTCTTATCTCCAGTGGTTCTTCTGCGGCTAAAGTATCATCGGTTTGCGCAATATCCGTCCCTTTTACTTTCCTTATTTCCGTATATACTACCGATGGTTTTACCATGTCTCAAATTTACGAAAGAAGGGCGATTAATGATTTGTCGGATATCTAATTATTTCCCAAAGAATTTCCGGTCAAGTACTATTGCTGCATGCAGGCGATAATGCTGTATGGCTTCATTGAGTAGTGTATCGCGTATCACCAGCATAAGGTCACACTCATTGTCCGAATCGTAGTGGAGTTTTATCACTTCGCTCAGCGCAGGTTCCCATCCGCCGTCTTCATCTATTTCAAGGGGCCCCACTTCGTCCACTATCAGCCACCTAGGCCAGTTGTTTACCGCATTGAGTAATAATTGTCTGCCATGGCGGTATATGTTGTTGTCAAAGGCACGATCACCCATCCGGGTATGATCGGGACAATCTCCGGGGTCTACTTCAAAGTCAAAATAGTCGCCGCTGGCAATGTCATATAGCTTGCGCTGACCATAAATATCGGGTGTTAAAAAACCTGCAGCTCCCTGTACCTTAGGCAGCCAGTTTTCCAGTATTGTGGTCCTGCCACTTTGTATGGGCTCGCTGAATATGTAAATATTAGCCATTATGCTCTGTCGCTGAAGGCTTTGTACTGTACAATATAAGAAAAACAAATTAGATCTCATATTGTTCCGCTGTAGGGCTGCCTGTGTAAAAAACGTTAAGATTTCCACATTAAGGCGATAGTTTCGTCCCGCAACAATGTTTGTATTAGTTTTACTGCGTTCCTGCTTCAATGACCATAGTTACATTTACGCTTATCATCCTTGCCGGGGCTTTTCTGGCCGGTTTATTAGGTTCGCTTACGGGCCTTGGCGGTGCAGTCATAATTATTCCTTTGCTTACGCTGGGTTTTGGTATTGATCTTAAATATGCTATCGGCACTTCACTTGTAGCTATTATAGCCAATTCATCAGGTTCTGCAGCTGCCTATGTGCGCGAGGGCATCACCAATATCAGGCTGGGCATGTTCCTGGAGATAGCCACTACTGTTGGCGCAGTGATAGGTGCCGTTATTGCAGGTTTCGTGCCCTCGCATATAGTTGCCGTTATATTCGGACTCGTGCTTATTATGTCGGCGGTAATGCAACTACGTAAAAAGCAAGATCACCTGGAACTGGCTGAAACCAGTTCGCTGGCAAAAAAATTAAAATTGAACAGCCATTACCCCACAAGAGACGGGGAGATACACTATGCTATGCGGCGGGTGCCGGGGGGCTTTTTAATGATGATCGTGGCTGGTATCATGTCAGGCCTGCTGGGTATAGGCTCGGGTGCGTTCAAAGTACTCGGTATGGACTACATCATGCACGTGCCGTTCAAAGTATCTACCACAACAAGCAATTTTATGATAGGGGTCACTGCTGCAGCCAGCGCTGTGGTATACCTGCAGCGTGGTTATATAGAGCCGGGCTTGTGCTTCCCGGTAGTTATCGGGGTACTGGCCGGGGCCATGACAGGCTCACGAATATTACTGAAATCGGGTACGGAACTGTTGCGGAAAATATTTAGTGCGGTTATTACCGTGCTGGCACTGGAAATGATATATAACGGGATAACGGGTAAGATATAATGGTATTCTCACGAAAATATTGGCAGGATAAGGATATCCAGTCTGTCATCGGGAAGATGCTCAGGTGGGGTGTGCTTAGCTCGGCTGCAGTAACCAGCCTCGGGGGACTGCTATATATATTTACTGCCAATAAGGAACTGCCGCCATATCATACCTTCCATGATGTACCTGCACAATATAAAAGCCTCCGGGGCATCTTCGCAGGTCTTTTGCACCTCGATAGCTTGTCTGTAATCCAGTTCGGGGTGCTGATCTTGCTGGCTACACCAATAGCAAGGGTGCTTTTCTCCATATTCGCATTCCTGCTCGAAAAGGATTACCTCTACGTGGTTATTTCCACTATTGTCGCAGGTATCATATTCTTCAGCATGATCGGGGGGCTCGCCTAAACTGGCTAGGGGCGCCTTTTCCTGGTCAATGACCAATATCATCGTTTAATATGGTTAAGTACCTTTCTTTTGTATGTTAAAGCATGGAAAATTAAATTGGTACGAGAATTAAACTTACTGGAATATTACAGTCTTAGCTTCCCGGAACTTGCCGATAAGCTGGATAGGGAATATTATGAACCCTACCGGAACATTTGCGAGGATGCGATACACAGCATATTGGAAATGAATAAGACCTTAGGCACACAGTCGCCGGCTAGAATATATACGAACTTCTGCCTGAATCTCGTATTCACTATTAAGCATGATATCACGGAAAGACAAAGCATCACGCTGCCTGCTGCCCGGGCATTACATGCCAAAAATGAGGAAGGTCATGATTGTGCCAATTGTAAAGGCGCCTGCAAAAACCTGGGTAACGAGATAAATGTAAATGCTATTGCTGAGGCCAATAACGTGATCATCGATTCGCTTTGCCGTTTACACAAACTGGCAATGCCTGCTTATTTATACACACAACAACCGGAAGAATACAAAGAACTGCGTTATAAAATGCTGTCGGTCTATTCCGGCCTGCTGGAACTATTCTACATTGAAGAGTCGGTATTGTTTGCAGCCATTCTCCAGTTACAACTGCATCGTGGTAAGCCTAAAGAGGTTGTGCCAGGGTAAGCAGCACCTGTACAAGGCCGATAACAAAGCCGAGTATAGCCCCCACTATTTCCACGAAGCGGAATTCTTTACTCATAATGGCGAATAATATCTCTTCGAGCTTATCTGAAGAGAAAGCGGCTACTTTTTCCGTTACCATACGTTCCACATCTATTTTTTCCCCAAGGTTATCGGCATATTTCCCTATCACCTGTGGCAGCAATTGCTGTATCTCTTCCATCATACCGTCTTTTATCTTTTGCATGGTACTATCGCCTACAAAAGCAGCAATGAAAGGGAGTTTTTCTTTCAGCTTGACCTGTAAAAAATTATCCAGGTGCTCTTCAATGAGTGGATTAATGGCTTTGAGTTGTTCAGGATCCTTCAGCTTTACTGCGATCTCGTCAAAGTGCAGTAGCTCATTAGCTACCAGAGCGCCCAGTTTGGCCGCAAACTGCTGTTGACGTTTCGGAAAAATGCCTTGTATAGTGATACCCAGTATACGCCTTGGCTCCTTAGGGTGAAAAAGCATTTTAATGGCGATCCAGTTAGTGAACCAGCCAATGAATGCGGAAATTATGGGAATGAGATATAATATCATTTGTTATCGCAGGGGGCGAAGATAGCGTATTACGCAATTAAATTAGACCACATCGACCCATGCCCCGGTTTTAAGGCTGTCTATAGCGGCTATTGTTGCACGGGTGGTATTGACCAGTTCGTCAAAAGGAATGATCGGCGCATTCCCGGCTTTAATGCTCTTCATCAGGCGGACAAACTGTTCGGTATGTCCTTTATCCTGCCTCGAGGAGCTTGAAGAAAAGCCATTGAATCCATAGCCTGTCAATTTGCGCCAGTTTTCCATAACAAGGGTGCGTTCCATACTATACACCTCAATGCGCTCTTTATCATAGGTCTTGCTGCCGTTCGAAAAATAATTGATGACTGCATTGCTGCCATCTTCATATTGCAGCAGTATTGATGCATTATCGGTATTTTCTTCCGGTTGTGTACCGATAGCATTCATGCATACGGCCTTTACTTTGCTACCCGTAAAGTAACTGCACAGGTCAATAAAATGGCAGGCTTCTCCTAATATCCGGCCACCGCCCGATGCCATATCATGTACCCAGGAGTTAGCAGGTATAGCACCTGCATTCATAGTGGCAATAATATTCATAGGCGCATGTATATTTCCGATAAGCTTTTTCATTTTTTGTGCCAGCGGTGCAAAACGGCGATTGAACCCTACGGTTAGCGTTGTATTGCTTTGTTTCCAGGTATCGATTATCGCGTCCAGTTCTTCATGGGTCAGTGCCAGCGGCTTTTCTACAAATACGTGTTTGGCAGCTTTCAAAGCTTCAATACTCATATCGGCATGTTGTGCATGACGGGTAGTAATGAACACAGTATCTATATCAGGATCGTCCAGTATTTCATTAAGATCGCTCGATGCTTTGGATATGCCGAACTTTTTGGCAAGTATAGCGGCAGATAATCCGTTGGCACTGGCAATGGTCTTTACTTGTTCATTATTTCTTTTCAGCGTAGGTAATATTACGGCACTTGTAAAATTGCCTGCGCCTATGATACCAATGATGCCCTTTTGTGCACTAAGGTCCTTTTGCTTATAGGTAATGGTACTTTGTTGAATTGTTTCAGCATATTCTATTATAGTGGCTATCCTTTTGGTAGCCGACATGTTGCTATATGCCTGTGCATAATTTTGCAAAGGGATACGTTCTGAAATGAGCGAAGAAACATCAAGCTGTTTGCCGGAGATAGCTTCCAGTATCGCTTCGAAATTTCGTTTTTCGGTCCAGCGAACGAAACCGATAGGGTAGTCATGGCCTTTTTGTTCGTAAGCAGGATCGTACCTGCCCGGGCCGTATGAGCAACTTACCTGGAAGGAAAGCTCTTTTTCGTAAAAGTCTGCCCTGTTCAGTTCAAGACCTATAACGCCTACAAGTACTATCCGGCCTCTTTTGCGCGACATGTTCGCCGCTTGTGCTATAATATCATTGTTCTTATTCGATGCTGTTATGATTACTGCATCGGCACCCGTATCTGTAGTGAGTGAATTGACCAGCTTTACCGGGTCGTTGATGCCGGGATTGGCTGCAATAATACCTTTCTGCGCAGCAAGGGCCAGTTTGTCTTCGTCATAGTCAAGGCCAATTACTTTGCAACCGTTAGCTTTCAGCAGTTGAGCGGTCATCTGCCCGATAAGGCCCAGTCCTACCACCACTACCGTTTCGCCAAAGGTCGGAGCAGCCAGCCGGATGCCTTGTAAGCCGATAGCACCAATTACCGTAAAAGCAGCTTCTTCATCGCTCACATTGTCCGGTATCTTCGCAACGAGATTTTGTGGAACAGATACCACTTCTGCATGGGGCCCGTTGGAAACTACCCGGTCACCTATACTGAGCCCCGATACCCCCTTGCCAATACCGATCACCACTCCGGCGTTGCTGTATCCTAAAGGAATAGGTTGGGAGAGCTTATTGACAACAGTATCTATGGTGGGTTTCAGGCCATCGGTCTTGATCTTGTTCAGCACCATTTTTACCCTTTCGGGTTGTTGGCGGGCTTTACTGATCCACCCGGCCTTACCAAATTCTATCAGCATGCGCTCAGTACCCTGCGATACCAGGCTGCGGGTACTGCGTATAAGCACATATCCTCCCTTTATAGCCGGGACGGGTACTTCTTCCAGTATCGTATCGCCATTTTTGAGGTCCTGGATAATTTGCTTCATACGGGGGGTATAATTAGCAAAGATACCTTTTCGGGTGGAATATGTATGCTGTCCCCGCGTCTTAGAAATTCAGTTCAAATTCGGCTTGCGTAGCCTTGCTGCGCACCATATCCGTGATATGCAGCATAAGTGCTGTTGAAAGTTCTATCTCTCTCCAGTCGCGGCGCTGGTCTTTGGGTAGGAAGGGCTGGAGAATAGCCTTTTTGTGGCCTACATCCTTGGGGCGGTAACGTTTCCGGAACAAATGTTCGTCCTGCCAGATGCTCAGTTGCCTGAAATCGTCCACTTTGGCTATTACATTGCCGCATTGCAGGTTAAGTGTTTCGTTGATACCTTCGAATGGCTCTGTACGTGATGTAATGATGATGTTTATAAGGTCATTGTATTCAGTGGTGATGTTCACTGATATGTTGTCATCGGGTTCGTTAGTATCGGCATAGCCTAGTTGTATTTTATATTTCGATGGCACGTAACCTCTTGTATTCATTAGGTATACAGTAAGGTCAAGCCAATGGCTAAGGTTACCGCAAATGCGTGTGCCTTCTTCAGGGTCGCGGTACCAGTTGCCTGCGTCTATTACATGGCCAGATATAAAATAACTGAGGGATATGGGCTTTTGCTTAGCAGTGATACAACTACTTATTTTTTGGATCGCAGGAGAGTAGGGCCTGTTGTAGCCTACATATACTTGTGCATTAGTATTCTTGATCGCCTGTTTCAGATCTGTAAACTGCTGCCAGTTTATACTGATCGGCTTTTCAATATACGTATTGATGCCTTTTTGTAATGCGGCTATAGCATAAGGCGTATGCGAGGCATGATTTGAGACTATATATAATAATTCAAGACCGGGTTGTTCTATTATTTCTTCAAAAGTATTTGCATGGCTTTTAAAACCATAAAATTTTGCCAGGGCATCTCTTTTTTTAATATTAGGGTCATAAGCAGAAAGAAATACATCGCCTAACTTCCAATATATAAAGTAGCAAATCGAAGAAAAGGAAAATTGACCGCAGCCTACAATAGAGATGAAGCGCTTCTTAGGTAAGCTGATACCTAATACAAGATGTTTTAATACTGGTTTTTGTAATCTGCCCGCTGCCTTTACCACTGATCTCCTGATGCCATAAATTTTAGTAAAGCGTAAAAGCTTCTTAATTTTTACAGCCAGCGGCATTTTTTCTAAGTCATCAGCCATTCAACCTTTATTATAGCCATAGGATAAATCCTGCGCTAATTTATCTTATCTATTGCGAACTAAGTAATCTTTCATGACTTTTAATAATTTTTCGGCCCTTTGTGCGGCTGTTTCAAAACTTTTCAGACGTTTTTTACCATTTTCCACTAGTTTTTGCCCTAAATCAGGATTCTTTATAAGTTTTTCTATAGCATCTGCCGCCGCTTGCGGGTCAAAGGGGTCAAAGTACAAAGCTGCATCCTCGCAGATATCGTGGGCAAAATCCAGGTCTGATGTTAGGATCGGGCGCTCCATGGCCATAGCCTCAGGATAAGCTGCGGTAAAAAACTCCAGGAAAGTGGGGCAGAAGAGGGCATTGGCATGGGTATATAATGCCGGGCAGTCTTCCGGTTTTTGCGGGCCGTGGTTTTTTAGCATGACATCTGCCTGCAACCCGGGAAAGGTATGTTTGAAATCTGCGTGTTTTAAGGTTAAATGAAAAACACAATTTATTTTTCTTTCTCTTAATATAGGAATGAGTTTATTCAGCAGCTCCAGGTTTTTATGCGGATAATATGTGGTAATGTATATAAATGAATATTGAGCTTTCTGCTCCGGCGATGTTTTAAGTGCTTTTTCAAAAGTAGGGCCATAATTATTAGATATTACAGTAATGTTGTCACTGGCGATGCCTGTACTGCGTACTAATTTTTGTTTGGCGAGCTCAGTTTCAAGCCAAAAAATATCACCTTCCCTTTTCACCTGGCGCAGGGTCAGCTTTCTGCGTATGTGGTATTTGATCCGACCCATGAGTGTTGATAAGAGTATTCTTTGAGTATAAGGCGCATCATCAAATAAGATGACATTGGCAAAGCCAACAAGATGCGGGGCTTTAGGATGCCATAATGCCGGCCCGAATACTGTGAATACTATATCGGGTTTTATTTTCTGTTCAAGTGCGGATAGCTTTCTTCCAAATGTCAGCATAGACAATGGGGTATCTGTAGGGCTTTGCTTAAAAGGGTAAAAATGAAAATTAGGTGGATATTTTATATGCTCAATGATCGCACTTAATTGCGCCGACAGGAAGATATGATATTCATGCTCTTCAAATCGCCTGAATTCATCCAACAGCGAATAAGCAACCTGTAGGGCGCCCCCCATTCTCAGGTTGGTAGTGTTAATGATCAGCTTCATTGAGCAGGAATAATTATCATGTTTGGTTACGAACAAATGTACATATAGCAGGTCAGTATTAATACAATACTATCCTTTTCAAGTATTTTTACCCGGTAAATGGCTGGAAACAAAAAAATACTCTTCTTATATGCACATGTGCAGCCATTCTTATTGGCCGGTATCGGCAGGCTGATCGCAAAATATAATGCTGAGGTGCTTATCATTTGCTGGCCTAAAGCAGACATGTCGCCTACCGATATCACAGCGAATGAAAAAATATCCTTCCTCTTTAAGACTGGGGATAACACTAAAACCATAAAAGATGCGATCCTCAATTTTGACCCCGATGTGGTATACAATGTAGGCTGGATGGATAAAGACTATTTGCGTTGGTGTTATATGTTCAAAAAGTTGGGCAAGGTGAATATTATGGCTATGGACACGCAATGGCAGGCTACGCTTAAGCAAAGGATAAACTGTATCCTGGGCAGGTTCATCTTTAAATCGCTATTTTCCTATGCATGGGTGCCGGGACCTTTACAATATAGTTATGCCCGCAGGTTGGGCTTTGACGTTGAGCATATACTTAATAACGTATATGCTGTTGATACAAACCTCTTCAGAAATGTCTACCAAAAGTTTCTGCCCCTGAAGAAGCTGCATTACCCAAGGGCCTTTTTATATGCCGGCAGGCTGGTAGAACATAAATTCGGTTCATTGCTCAGGGCATTCAGTACATTGAGCAAGGCAGAAAAAGCAGGATGGAAATTAATAGTGGCCGGGAAAGGCCCGATGGAAGACAGCCCGCCTATGCAAGCTGAAGATATTATTTATAAAGGCTTTTTACAGCATACTGAGCTAGCTGCCCTGGCTGGCGAGGCTGGTGTGTTTTGTTTGCTGAGTACCGAAGAACCATGGGGCATGGTGATACAGGAATTTGCCGCAGCAGGATTACCCATATTGGCTTCAACGCAGTGCGGTGCAGCACATACTTTTGTAAAAGAAGGGGTAAATGGTTACACCTGCGATGGTAATGATATAGACGGCATAAAAAGACTTTTATTGAAAATGATCGGCAAAGACAGCAGTGAATTGCTGGCAATGGGTGAAAAGAGCATGCAACTTGCTGTACCGGTTAACTCCGAACTGTGGGCCGATACACTTATGAGTGTGCTAGCAGAGGGCAAGGACCAGCAACATCAATAGCACAAATAACACGGTAGCGACTACTGCTGCCTGCCTGTGCATACTGATCCATAATAAGGAGCTTCTATTTGTCGCCACTTTTTCAAACCCTCCGTAAGCCCCCCTGTCTTCAGGCACCGGTTCCCACAGGTTATTTTTGCGGTCAGGATCTACCGGCTCATTGGTCTGCTGTCCTTTATAACCGGTCCTTGCCAGGTAATGGTCCAGGTATGCGGGCCATATCTTATTCCCTATAATGGACTCAAAGGTTGGAAATCCCACCCATATGGTTCTGCGTTTATGCCCTGCAGATGCTGCGAAGATAACGGCCCGTGCAGCTACTTCAGGCTCATATACTTTACCCATAGGTTTGGGCTTATTCGGCAGGCGGCTTTTCACCCAGCCAAATTGGGTGGTATTCATGGCGGGTAGTTCTATCATGGTAAGCTTGATCTTACTGTCATCGTGTATCAGCTCAGAGCGCAATGAATCAAAGAAACCCTGTATGCCATGCTTGGCACTGCAATAGGCCGATTGTAAAGGTATGCCTCGGTATGCAAGCGCGGAACCGATCAGTATAATGGTGCCTTTATCCCTGGGCAGCATTCTTTTTAATGCGCTCATAGTGCCATATACCTGCCCCATTAGGGTCACATCTATCACTCTTTTAAACTCTGCAGGCGCTATGTTCTTCATGGGGGCAAAAACGCTGTTCATGGCATTGTTTACCCAGACATCTATAGACCCGAATGTTTCCTCGGCTTTAACAGCCGCCGCTTCCACTTGTTCCGCATCCGATACATCGGTTACTATGGTTAGCGCCTCAGCACCGGTCGCTTCCACTTCTCTTTTTGCGCCGGCCAGGCCTTCTGCACCACGGGCCAGCAATACTACTTTTGCACCCTGCTTGCCAAACTCCCTGGCCACAACCCTTCCAAGTCCCCCGGACGCACCGGTGACTACCACCACTTTGTCCTGAAATTCGGATGTATTTTTCATTTTATCGAATGTATTTATCCCAAAGGCCATAGCGTTCTTTTATGGAACCCCTGGGGATAGCCAGCGCAATGACCGTGCATCCGGCTATGGTGTCAATAATAGAAAGTGTTAGGGAGGGATTATTGATCAACCAGGGCAGTACCGCAAGGCAAAGCCCGGTAAGTATATTGGCAAACCTGGATGTGCGAATTACTTCTGCCATGCTAATAACAGATACCACTACGATCAATGCACCGCATAGGTGATTTAAGTCGGCTATCGGCGCCTGTATATTGATATTAAATTGAGCAGGTGCAAACATGAGGTATATACCCAAAAACATGGAGGAGAGCAGTGTCCAGGGGGCTCTCATACCCCATACAGATGAGGCGGAAACTTTTACGGGCTTTGCATGAAAATGATGCATGGGTTCTGTACGCTCATCCATCTGTTTGCTAACGGGTGTTCCGCCTTTCCAGAACACAGGCCAGAAACGTTCGCCATTTCTTCTTGCCTGTACTATATGTTGTCCCATTGCGATCACTTCATCAACTTCCAGCGGTATCATGGGCAGCATAACAGCTGCTGCCAACAGGCAATAAGTGCACCATGCACCAACTGTTATGGGTTGCGATATGACCAGGAATATATGTACGAGGCCAAGCGGTATTACCAATATCCCAAAGAAGCACACCATCCACGGCATGGTGCGCCAGCGTGCGGGGCCACCCATCCAGCCCATGAGGAATTCGAACGTATAAGCAAGTGCTCCCAGTGCCGCATCCGATACAGGCAATGAACGCGACATTGAGGAGGTCAGCACCTGCTCACTTTGCGCGCCGAAAAAAGGATCTGTAATATGGTTTATATATCCCAGTTGATACGCAGCAAGGTATCGCGATACCACAAAGCCAAGAAAACCAGTTGCTATCATAATACCCCGTTGTGGCCAGCTCGAAGGATTATAACTCCATCCGTCAGGCGTATTTGCCCCCATCTTCATATAGAGTACCATGCCGGGCATACCGGGTATAAGTATGGAGAGCGACATGACCAGTATCCCGATCATGGTGTCATTCATATAAATGAATGCAGATGGTGCCCAAAATATCACAGGGGCTATACTAAGCCATATACCAATAAGGCAACAGGCCCAAAGGCTAAAAGTATTACGGGGCGATAATGCGCGCAGCGAGAAGAATATCAGCAATGCCCCGCTCACAATATCGTTCCATATGAAAAAATTAACACGATCTTTCAACGGCAGCCATACACTTCTGCCACCTGCAGGCAGTACGGTATTTTGGGCGTAGCTGAAGGTAACAGGAGAGAGCAGCAGCCATATACCTAATAACATCAGCATCCAATATACCCACAAGGTATTTGCATGGTGTTCTTTCAGCTTTTCATATTTCTCCTGCTGATCATTGTCCTTTTTATTGTCTGTGGCAGATTTGTGCGTAGGTCTGCTGACTCCTCTTTGTGGCATAGGAGCATTTTTTGTACTGCGTATCGTTTGCCTGTTATTTTTTGAAGGATCGGGCATATTTTATTACCAGGATCAGGATAATCGGGCAAAAAAATCATGCCTTTAAACTTGCCCGGTAATAATTCGGAAGTTATATATCTGCTTTTTGCAGCAGGGATATCTTTTGAGGAATTAAATAAGGGGCCGTAAGCTTTACAGTTTGCTTAAACTGTCTTCGGCAGCTATATCATGCAGGTAAGTACCATAGCCACTTTTCAGGTATTTGTCACCCAATGCCTTCAATTGTTGCTTGTCAATGAAACCGCAACGGTAAGCGATCTCTTCGATACAGCCTACTTTAAGGCCCTGCCGTTTTTCTATTACTTCTATGAACTGTCCTGCTTCCTGTAGTGAGTCGAACGTACCCGTATCGAGCCATGCAGTGCCGCGGTCCAGCACACCAACTTCCAGTTTGCCTTTTTGCAGGTAGGTCTTATTCACGTCAGTTATTTCCAGTTCGCCACGGTGCGATGGTTTTATGTTCTGCGCTATTTTCACTACTTCATTATCATAGAAGTACAGCCCCGGCACAGCAAAGTTAGACTTTGGTTTCTCCGGCTTTTCTTCGATGCTCAATACCCTGTATTCATGATCAAATTCTACTACGCCGTAACGTTCAGGGTCTTTCACCTGGTAGGCAAAAACTACCGCGCCATCCGGGTTTACTTTTTCTTTCAGTAAAGTACCCATTCCTGAACCATAGAAAATATTGTCACCCAATATCAGCGCCACAGGATCATCGCCGATAAAATCCGCACCCAGTATAAAGGCCTGGGCAAGACCTTCAGGTTTGGGCTGCACTATATATTCAAAACGGCAGCCGATCTCTTTGCCGTCACCAAGCAGTTTTTTAAATGCAGCCTGGTCTTCTGGAGTTGTGATGACAAGTATTTCATTAATGCCCGCCAGCATAAGGGTTGAGAGCGGGTAATAGATCATAGGTTTATCATACACCGGCATCAATTGCTTGCTCACGGCTATGGTGAGTGGATACAACCTGGTTCCTGAACCGCCTGCCAGTATGATGCCTTTCATATTCTATGTGTATTGCTGTTCGTAATATTTTTGATAATCACCCGACGTTACATGGTCAAGCCACTCCTGGTTAGCAAGATACCAGTCGATCGTTAAGCCTAACCCTTCTTCGAATGTTACAGAGGGCGACCAGCCTAATTCATTTTTTATCTTGTTTGCGTCAATGGCATAGCGTTTATCGTGGCCGGGCCGGTCTTTCACATAAGTGATCAATTGCTCCGATGTGCCGGCCTCCCTGCCAAGTTTTTCGTCCATTTTATGGCAAAGCAGTTTTACCAGCGCTATATTCTGCCATTCATTAAAGCCGCCTATATTGTAGGTCTCCGCATTCTTCCCTTCATGATATACAATATCTATCGCCCTCGCATGATCTATTACATACAGCCAGTCGCGGGTATATTTACCGTCACCATAAACCGGTAAGGGCTTATGATGCCTGATATTATTGATGAACAGCGGTAACAGTTTTTCGGGAAATTGGTTAGGGCCGTAATTGTTAGAGCAGTTCGTGATTACAAAGGGGAGTTTATACGTATTACCATATGCGCGTACTATATGGTCCGATGAAGCCTTTGAAGCAGAGTAGGGCGATTGGGGATCATAAGGCGTAGCCTCTGTAAAATACCCGGTCTCGCCCAGCGAGCCATATACCTCGTCGGTGGAAACATGATAAAAGCGTTTTCCCCCTATATCATCTTTCCAGACCGAGCGGGCAGCATTCAGCAAGTTCGCCGTGCCCATTATATTGGTCTGCAGGAAAGCATTAGGGTCTGTTATAGAACGGTCTACATGGCTTTCCGCAGCCAGGTGTATCACGCCATCAAAGCGGTATTGCTCAAAAAGTGCGGTAACCGCACTCGCGTCTGTAATATCCGCTTTTACAAAAGTATAATTAGGCAATTGCTCTATATCCTTCAGGTTCTCCAAATTTCCTGCATAGGTCAGGGCGTCAAGGTTTACGATTTTATAGTCCGGGTATTTAGTGACAAATAGCCTGGCTACATGCGAACCTATGAAGCCTGCGCCACCGGTTATGAGCAATGTTTTAGACATGCTTAAACCAGTTTGAAACTTTCTATGAATTTAGTGGTAAAATCACCTTTCCTGAAATTCTCGTTGCGCATCAGTTGCAGGTGGAAGGGTATCGTGGTTTTAATACCTTCTATCACATATTCGCTCAGGGCGCGCTCCATGGTGTTGATCGCCTCTTCTCGCGTTTGTGCTACTGCAATGATCTTTGCGATCATAGAGTCATAATATGGCGGTATGGTATAGCCCGCATAAATATGCGAGTCAACCCTTACACCATGGCCGCCCGGCGTGTGTAACACCGTAATGGTGCCTGGGCTGGGACGAAAATCGTTATACGGGTCTTCTGCATTGATACGGCACTCTATAGCATGCATCACGGGGTCATAGTTTTTACCGCTGATGGGTACACCTGCCGCAATTTTTATTTGCTCCTTTATCAGGTCATAGCTGATCACTTCTTCAGTAACACCATGTTCTACCTGTATACGGGTATTCATCTCCATGAAGTAGAAATTCCGGTGCTTATCAACAAGGAACTCTATGGTGCCCACGCTTTCATAATTAATGGCTGCTGCAGCTTTTATGGCAGCTTCACCCATCTTCTTGCGCAATTCCGGGGTCATGAAGGGCGATGGTGATTCCTCCACCAGCTTTTGATGGCGGCGTTGTATAGAGCAGTCGCGCTCGCTCAGATGGCATACTGTACCAAACTGGTCACCGGCTATCTGTATTTCTATATGGCGGGGTTCTTCTACGAACTTCTCCATGTAGATACCATCATTCTTAAACGATGCACCTGCCTCAGCTTTCGCTGTAGTATAGGCACGTTCCAGCTCTGCTTCTTCCCATACCACGCGCATGCCTTTACCTCCACCGCCTGCAGTTGCTTTCAGGATCACAGGGTAGCCCATTTCTTTGGCCAGTATTTTGGCTTCATCAACACTTTCCAGCAGGCTCTCCGAGCCCGGTATTACCGGCACCCCGGCTTTTATCATGGTTTCCTTAGCCGTCATCTTATCGCCCATTGAGCGTATCATATCCGGGGTAGGACCAATGAATTTAATATTGTATTTGGCACATATCTCCGAGAAATTAGCGTTCTCTGCAAGGAACCCATACCCGGGATGTATAGCATCGGCATTCGTTATTTCTGCTGCTGCCATAATATGAGGTATATTCAGGTAAGACTCACTGCCCTGGGGTTTACCTATGCACACTGCCTCATCTGCAAAACGCACATGCAGGCTATCCTTATCGGCAGTAGAATATACCGCTACGGTCCTGATACCCATTTCACGACAGGTACGTATGATGCGCAGGGCTATTTCACCACGGTTGGCGATCAGTATCTTCTTAAACAATTTAATACAGTTTAATTGTGTATAATCGACAATTCGGCAATCTAACCATCAATCAAAGATTGATCATGTCAAATTGCCGAATTGGCTAATTAATTCTATGGTTCAACCAGGAATAGCGGCTGATCATATTCAACCGGCGAAGCGTCGTCTACCAGTACTTTTACTATAGTGCCGGTTATTTCACTTTCTATTTCGTTGAACAGTTTCATTGCTTCTATGATGCAGAGCACCTGGCCATTCTTCACCTCATCACCCACATTTACGTAAGAAGGTTTGTCCGGGCCTGCACTGCGGTAAAAAGTGCCGATCATAGGCGATTTTACTGTGATCAGTTTATCATTTGCCGGTGCAGCCTGCGGTGCAGCAGCGGTAGCGGGGGATGCAGATTGTGGTGCAGCAGGTGCCGGTGCAGCCTGTTGTTGCATCATTTGAGGCATTACCTGTGGTACGGCCACATATTGCGGTGCCTCCGACTGGTTTTGTTTGATGGTGATCTTAAAATCACCGTCTTCAACATTTAATTCGCTGATGTTAGATTTGTTAATGATCTTGATCAGTTCCTGTATTTGCTTGAACTCCATATGGAATTTCTTTATGTTTTAAAGGATTATGCTTTCACACGTTCTACGTAGGCACCTGTCTTGGTATCTATCTTTATCAGTTCGCCCGCGTCTACAAACAAAGGCACCATTACAGTAGCCCCGGTTTCTACAGTTGCAGGTTTTAAAGTGCGCGTTGCGGTATCGCCCTTTACGCCGGGCTCAGAATAGGTCACTTCCAGCACGATATTGGGGGGTAACTCCACGCTCATTGGCAAGTCGCTTTCGGTGTTTACCATTACGAACACTTCTTGCCCGTCTTTATACAGTTCAGGGCGTTCTATCATGTTCTCTCCGAGTGTTATTTGCTCAAAGGTTTCATTGTCCATGAAGTTGAAGCCGGTATCGTCTTTGTACAGGAACTGGTAAGGGCGGCGTTCTACACGCACAGGATGAATGGTGTCACCGGAGTTCCAGGTATGTTCTATGGTGCGGCTGTTGTCCACGCCTTTCAGCTTGGCCCACACCTTAGCCGCTGCGCGGGCGGTTTTATTTTGTCCAAATTCTACTACCGAGTACAGGCTGCCATCTAGTTTGATGATAAGGCCGGTACGCATATCTGCTGTTGTAGCCATTTAATTTATTTTGTTTTTTATTTATACGGACTGCAAAAGTAATCATTAAAGCCAAAAAGAGAAAGCTCCCGATCAGGCAATTTTGCCCTTCAAAATGCACTTTTCTACCGGATTATTGCCAAAATCGTATGGAATATAGGCCAAAGATGTGATCTTTCGTGTTATAATAAGATTGGCGGTCTTTCCTTTTTCAATGGTCCCCATGTCATTTTCCAGTTCCATCGCAGCAGCTCCATTTATTGTTATGGCATTGATGGCTTCTTCAGGGGTCATTTTAAGCTGGGTACAGGCTATGGTTAGCAAAAGGGGAACATTGCCCGATGGGCAGGAGCCCGGGTTATAATCGGAGGCAAGGCATACCGGCAGTCCTGCATCTATGATTTTTCTGGCGGGTTGGTACTGTATACCCAGGAAAAAGGCTGCTGCCGGCAGCAGGGTAGCCATGGTATTACTGCCCTTTAGGGCCGCTATCTCCGCATCGCCCACGCATTCCAGGTGGTCCACGCTCACAGCATTATGTTTCACCCCTGCCTGCACACCGCCCGAATAGTGCAATTGGTTGGCATGTATCTTAGGCTTCAGCCCGTATTTCCAGCCGGCTTCCAGTAAGCGCTCTGTTTCCGCTACTTCAAAAAAGCCTTTTTCACAAAATACATCCATATAGTCAGCCAGTCCTTCATCAGCTACTTTGGGTAGCATCTCATCTATGATCAGCTTTATATAAGCTTCTTTATTTTCTTTATAATCAATAGGATATGCATGTGCAGCAAGGAAGGACGCTTTGATTGCCACCGGGGCATTTTCTTTCAGTCTCCTGATCACACGCAGCATCTTTAGCTCTGCTTCAGTATTCAAGCCGTAGCCGCTTTTTATCTCAATGGCACCCGTACCCTGTGCCATCACTTCATGCAGTCTTCGCAGCGACTGTTCGTAAAGTTCATCCTCGCTGGTAGCATTTAATCTTTGTGCAGAATTCAATATGCCGCCACCCCTTCGGGCTATCTCCTCGTAGCTAAGGCCCCTTATCCTGTCCACGAACTCCTGCTCCCTTGACGATGCGAATACCAGGTGGGTATGCGAATCGCACCATGAGGGCAGCACATACCTGCCGCTGGCGTCATAGTACTCATCAGCATACATTTCAGGCATGTTTTCCATCTTCCCAAAGCTGTGGATGAGCCCATCCTCTGCCAGCAGCCAGGCATTTTCCTGGCAGGGTATAGCTTGCATATCACTGCCGGCTATTCGCTTACGGTCACTTAACTGGCAGAGCGCTTTGATATTTGTGATGAGCAGGCGCATAATAGATCAAAAGTAAGCGAAACTGTTGCAAAAAATAACCCCGCTGTCTGCGGGGCTATTTGTACTAATGGTTTTTTACCTGTTCACTGAGTTCATCATTGCTTCCGGGTATCTTGTTCCCGAAGCCACATCTTTAGGAAATATGTTGTCGATCCCGGTCAGTTCTTCTTTACTGAAGCTAACATTGACAGCACCGGCATTTTCCTCAAGGTACTTCACACGCTTGGTGCCCGGTATAGGAAAGATATGATCGCTCTGTGCCATTACCCAGGCCAATGCCAGTTGCGAAGGCGTACAGTTCTTTTCCGCTGCCAGGTCCTGTATTTTGTTTACGATCAGCAGGTTTTTCTCAAAGTTTTCACCCTGGAAACGGGGCGAAAAACGCCTGTAGTCATCCGCAGCCAGGTCCTCGAACTGCTTTATTTGTCCGGTAAGGAAACCTCTCCCCAGTGGGCTGTAGGCTACAAAGGCTATGCCCAGATCCTTACAGGTGGCCAGCACTTCATCTTCCGGGTCGCGGGTCCAGAGCGAGTATTCGCTTTGCACTGCTGATATGGGATGCACGGCATGGGCTTTTCTCAATGTGGCTGCCGATACTTCTGAGAGACCAATACCCCTTACTTTACCTTCTTTTACCAGCTTGCCCATTGCTTCCACAGTTACCTCAATTGGTGTATTGGGGTCCACGCGGTGCAGGTAGTATAGGTCTATCACGTCGGTGCCTAGCCTTTGCAGGCTGCCCTCCACGGCTTTTTGTACATATTCAGGCTTGCCATTTATACCGCGCACGCTGGGGTCCGATGGGTCGCGCACGATACCAAACTTTGTGGCAAGTGTTATTTTATCGCGGTTCTCTTTCAGGGCTTTTCCTACCAGTTCTTCATTGGTATGGGGTCCGTACATATCCGCAGTGTCCCAGAAGCTGATACCCAGTTCCAGTGCCCGGTGCAGGGTTTTTAGCGATTCTTCGTCGTTTCTGCCGGCATAGAAGTCGCTCATGCCCATGCAGCCAAGCCCCAGTTCCGATGCCGTTAATCCTTGTGAGCCTAATTGCTTTGTTTTCATAATATAAAAATTTAAAGCACAAAGGTGAGCAATAATAGAAGCTGCATGAAATAGAAATGCCTGATACCGTTATTGCAGGGGCACAAAGTATTAACAATGAAAATATTGCCGAACCCCTCAATTCATTAATTTTGCAGCCTCATGCGATTCTTGAAGAAGTTACTGAAGGTCCTTGGCTACATCCTCGGCATATTTCTGTTACTTATACTCGTTTTTTGTGGTTATGTGTGGTGGGTGTCCGATATAAAGCCACCTCATGTCGAGGATACTTCGGCAGTGTTTCTTCAAAAGATACATACGGACAATACACTTTATACCATTGGCGACAACTGGATCAGGCATAGCCGCTATGGCCTCTACGAAATGTATGTATCTGGCGGGGCATTTGAGCGGGGCGTTAAGAATGGTAAGTTGTCCCAAAAATTGATCACCGACCAGGAGGAAGCCTTTACACAGGAGATAAAACGTATGGTGCCATCGCATAGTTACCTTAAATTCCTGAAATACGTCATCGGCTTCATGAACAAGAACCTGCCGGCAAATGTTACCGAGGAATATAAAGACGAGATATATGGCATATCCAGATCAGCTTCCGACTCTTTCGACTGGATAGGTAATAATTACGCACGTATTTTGAACTATCATGCTGCACACGATATAGGGCATGCCCTGCAAAATATGATGCTGGTAGGCTGCACTTCATTTGGCGCATGGGGCGATAAAACCGCTAATGGCTCCATGTTGCTGGGCCGCAACTTCGATTTTTGGGTGGGCGATCGCTTTGCAGAAAACAAGATTGTTGCTTTCTACAAACCCGATAAGGGCAATAAGTTCGCTTTCGTTACATGGGGTGGTTTTACAGGCGTCGTTTCCGGTATGAACGATAAGGGCCTTACGGTCACCATCAATGCAGCCCGCTCCGATATCCCATGGAGTGGGGCAGCAACCCCGGTTTCATTAGTGGCCCGCGAGGTCTTGCAATATTCATCCAATATCGACCAGGCCATAGCCATAGCCCGGCGTCGTAAAATGTTTGTATCAGAAAGCTTCCTGATTGGCAGCGCAGCAGATCATAAGGCTATCATTATTGAGAAGACTCCGGACACACTTGACATATACGATCCGGGAAAAGATAATATTCAATGCACCAACCATTACCAGGGCAAAACATTTGAGCATCAAAAGCTGAATGTGGAGCAGAAGCAAAAAAGTGCATCCGTATATCGTTATGAACGCCTGCAGGAACTCATGCAGCAAAACTATCCTCTTACGCCGCAAAAAATGGCTGACATACTTCGCGACAGGCGCGGCTTACACGGTACCGATATAGGAGAGGGCAATGAAAAGGCTGTAAACCAGTTGATCGCCCATCACTCCGTTATCTTCCAGCCCGATAGTCTGCGTATGTGGGTAAGCACCCAGCCCTGGCAGTTAGGCACCTATGTTTGTTATGATCTTAAAAAGATATTTTCCCTCAATGGCATGTACCGCGACCTGGAAATTGCAGATACCACACTCAATATAGCACCCGATACCTTCCTCTACAGCGATGAGTTTAAGCGTTTTGAACTGTATCGGAAAAATAAGATCGCCTTACTGCACAAAAAGCCCGTCGATACAGCAGAGGTAGTGCACAGTAATCCAAATTTATATGATGCTTACCGCATCGCCGGCGACTACTGCCAGGAGCAAAAATGGTACATTGCTGCTATTAATTATTACAATGCGGCACTTGCTCACGAAGTAGCTACGGTAACGGAGCGTGAAGCGATAGAGTATAAGATAGCATCTTGCCGTAAAAAATTAAATAACTGACATAATATACAATAACCGCTATCTTGTACACCGCATAGGATATGGAAGTACATCTACAGGAAAAAATACTCCCGGAACATGAAGTATTGTTCAAAGAGAACAAGATATGTTTGCTTATCCCCACTTATAATAATGCAGGCAGCCTCGCAGATGTATTAAAGAATGTACTCGCTTACACCACAGATGTTGTTGTGGTCAATGATGGCTCTACCGATAACACGGCACAAATACTTGAAGGGTTTAAGGACATTCATATAATTAGTTATTCACCTAACCGTGGCAAGGGCATAGCTTTGCGTACAGGCATTAAGGAAGCCGCAAAGCTGGGATATAAATACGCTATTGCCATGGATAGCGATGGCCAGCATTATGCCCATGACCTGCCAAAATTCCTCGAGGCGATACTCGAGCATCCCGGCTCCCTCATTGTAGGTGCCCGTAACCTCGACCAGGAAAATGTGCCCGGTAAAAGCAGCTTTGGTAATCGCTTCTCCAATTTTTGGTATTGGGTGGAGACAGGTATCCGTTTACCCGATACACAATCTGGTTACAGGTTATATCCCGTGGCTAAACTGGCTAAGAAGAAATATTTCACGCATAAATATGAATTTGAGATAGAAGTGATGGTAAGGGCGGCATGGAGTGGTATCCCTGTCATGAGTATTCCGATATCTGTTTACTACCCACCAGCCGCAGAACGTGTATCACACTTCAGGCCGTTCAAAGATTTTACCCGCATTAGCATACTCAATTCAGTATTGACCATTATTGCCCTGCTTTGGATAAAGCCGCGCGATTTTGTAAAGTTGATCTTTTCAAGGGATGGCTGGCGCAAGATATGGAAGGCTATTTTCGTTAATCCGCAGGAAACCAATAATACCAAAGCGGCCTCAATAGGTTTTGGCGTATTCATGGGCATTGTTCCTATCTGGGGGTTCCAGTTGGCAGTGGGCATACCTTTAGCCATTATGATGCGGCTTAATAAAACCCTGTTCATCCTCGCAGCCAATATCAGCATCGTTCCTTTTATACCATTTATCCTAATGGCCAGTATTATAACCGGCAAGCTGGTCCTCGGGGAACATAATTGGTCTTTGAATATGCAAAATATGGACTTGTCGCATTTAAAGGATGCCGGGCTTACCTATATAATAGGAGCGGTTGTTTTGGCTGTGGTGGCAGGCATTGCTGCCTATCTGATCACTTTGCTTACACTTGCATTTACACGCAGAAAAAAAACAACTTAACTGGCAATGCGCCCGGGAATCAGGTAAAACAAAAATGCGCTACTGCCCGGCAGTAGCGCATCTGTTTTCAGCTTATAAAAAGCTTAACCTAAATATACTTTCAGCGCATTGCTGTAACGCGTTTTCTGTAAGCGTTTGATAGCACGCTCTTTTATCTGGCGTATGCGTTCTTTGGTAAGGTCATATTTTTCACCTATTTCTTCTATGGTCGGGCCGTTGTCGCCTTTCAGTCCAAAATATGCTTCAAGTATTTCCGCTTCACGCACACTCAGCGATTTCAGGATACGGCCTATCTCGGCACGTAGCGAGTCCTTCATCACGTCTTCATCCGTATCGCTGCTGCCTTCAAGCAGGTCGCCCATGGCCACATCTTCAGCTTCATGCACAGGCGCGTCCAGCGAAGTATGGCGTGAGTTGCTGGTGAAGATGTTAGTCACTTCAGTTTCACTCATGTCCAGTATCTCAGCCAGTTCTTCGGTCGATGGTTCACGCTCATTTTCCTGTTCGAAAGCTATGAATGCTTTATTGGCTTTATTGTAGGTGCCTATCTTATTTTGCGGCAGGCGCACCAGGCGACCCTGCTCGGCAAGTGCCTGCAGTATAGACTGGCGTATCCACCATACGGCATACGATATGAATTTAAAACCCTTAGTTTCATCAAAGCGTTGCGCAGCTTTGATCAGGCCAAGGTTGCCTTCATTTATCAGGTCGCTTAATGATAAGCCCTGGTGTTGATATTGTTTTGCCACAGATACCACGAAGCGAAGGTTCGCTTTCACCAATTTCTCCAATGCACGCTGGTCGCCCATATGTATTTTCTGGGCAAGTGTAGTTTCTTCCTCCGGGGTGATCATCGATATTTTGCTGATCTCCTGAAGGTATTTTTCCACCGCCTGCGAGTCGCGGTTGGTAATTTGGGTGGCAATTTTTAACTGCCTCATAAAGAAAAATTTAATTTAAAACACTGATTAATAAAACAAACAAACTCAATGTATATAGACGAGAAACTACCCTGAAAAGTTTGAAGCTTTTTAAAATATTTCCCCACTTTAACATTGCACATTACAACGCACAAAATCTATTCCATCTTTTGCTGATACTAAGCACACAATAGTCTATATAACGCTAAAACCTGCGACTGATTGTGTTTGTGGGCTTTTATGGATATAATTTATGCCTTTATAAGGCTGGGCCACTCGTCAATTTTGGCAGATTTCGACTGCAAAGCTATATCGCATATGTCAAAAATGCTACCTTTGCGCCATCAATATTGTCAATTTTAACATAGTTTATGCACAAGGATCTGTATCAGCACCCTGATTATTATCTCATAGATGAATTATTAACAGATGAACATAAGCTAATACGAGACTCCGTACGGGCATATGTAAAGAAAGAAATTTCACCCATTATTGAAGAATATGCCCAAAAAGCTGAATTTCCCGCACAGGTAATCAAGGGTTTAGGCGAGCAGGGATGTTTCGGGCCTTTTGTGCCGCAGGAGTACGGAGGCGCTGGCCTCGACTATATTTCTTACGGTATCATGATGCAGGAACTGGAGCGTGGCGATTCTGGCATCCGTTCCACCGCTTCGGTACAGGGCTCCCTGGTTATGTTCCCCATCTACAAATTTGGCAGCGAGGAGCAAAAGCATAAATATCTGCCTAAGCTGGCTACTGGCGAACTGATGGGCTGTTTTGGGCTTACAGAGCCTAATCATGGTTCCGATCCGAGCAGTATGGAATCCAATTTCAAAGATGCCGGCGACCATGTAATACTCAATGGCGCTAAAATGTGGATATCTAATGCTCCTTTTGCCGATATCGCTATCGTATGGGCAAAGAACGAAGCTGGGGAAATTCAGGGACTTATTGTGGAACGGGGTATGGAAGGCTTTACTACGCCCGAAACACATGGCAAATGGTCACTGCGTGCCTCTGCAACAGGTGAGTTGGTTTTTGATAATGTAAAAGTACCTAAGGAAAATATCTTGCCCGGCGTTAAAGGACTTAAAGGACCTTTGTCCTGCCTCTCAAGTGCCCGTTATGGTATCGCCTGGGGCGCTCTTGGCTGCGCTATGGACTGTTATGATACTGCGTTGCGCTATTCCCTGCAACGCCACCAGTTTGGCAAGCCAATAGCCGGGTTCCAGCTTACACAAAAAAAACTGGCCGAGATGATCACCGAGATAACCAAAGGCCAGTTGCTGGTATGGCGTCTTGGGGTACTGCGTAACGAAGACCGCGCTACACCTGCACAGATATCGATGGCTAAACGTAATAGTTGTCATACAGCCATTACCATAGCTCGCGAGGCGAGACAAATATTAGGTGGCATGGGCATCACTGGCGAGTTCAGCATCATGCGCCACATGATGAATCTGGAGTCGGTGATCACTTACGAAGGCACGCACGATATACACCTGCTCATCACAGGTATGGATGTTACCGGCATAAACGCATTCAAATAAAGTCAGCAAAAAAAATGTTTTAAAACAGGGCCATATCGGTCCTGTTTTTTTATGTCCTATAATATGGTTGTGCTTATCAGGGGCTTTTCGGTATGCAGCAACCACGTCTGCATCTTGCCTTTACCTTTTATATCCACACTGCCGCGCGCAATGAATTGATAATCTTCAGTTTCATAGGCCAGGTTATACACCGCGTGCTTAAAATTTTCGGTACAGTGTATCTCACCTACCACGCCGGTACTTTCCATGCGGCTCGCCATATTCACTGGGTCGCCCCACAGGTCGTAAATAAATTTCTTACTGCCGATCACACCGGCTACCACAGGCCCGCAATCGAGCCCTATGCGGAAACGTATTGGGCTGCCGTCTTTGGCTTTATAATCCTTTACATGCGCCTTCACCTCCAGCGCCATATTGGCAGCGGCCAGCGCATGATCTGCCCTGGGTTGGGGTAGCCCCGATACGGCCATGTAGCAGTCGCCAATAGTTTTTATCTTTTCAAGCCCATGTTTTTCTGCGATCACGTCAAACAATGTAAATATTTCGTTCAGCATACTTACCAGCTCTTTGGGATCTTTATCAGAAGCAAAGCTGGTAAAGTCGGCCATGTCTATGAACATGACCGATGCCCCCCTGAACTGGTCGGCGATCGGGTGCTCTTTTCTTTTTAATCGCTCAGCAATTTTAGCAGGTAGTATATTCAACAGCAGTTGCTCCGATTTTTTTCTTTCCTTGGCTATGAATACGATCACTACCAACAGCAGCATGATGCCTGCCCCCATAAAAAAGCTGGTATTTCTTTTTTTGGCCACTTCAAGCTTCTGTATCTGTATTTCTTTATCCTGCTGCTCCAGTTTATATTGCGCTTCAAGCTTACCTACTGCTTCAGCATTGGTACCCCGATTCCGCAGCAAGCTTTACTGCAGGTTGGGCAATCGCAATTCCTTTGTCCAGTAATATATTCCGGTCAGCTCTTGTCTTGTTGTCTATCTTTTGCTTACCCGTAGTATCTTCCGCAACACCCACATAGATACCTGCAATATTGATGCGAAAGGCTGCCGTCGCTGCTTTATTACCTAGCTCTTCGTACATCTTCATGGCTTCGGAATAGTGTTCCAGGGCTTCGGTCTTATCATCGTCGTGTACATATATGTTACCTGCATTCCCCAGGTTCCTTGCCATGCCGTTCTTATTCCCTACCTCTTTATATATTTGATAGGCGCGGTCATAATAGGCCAGTGTCTTGGCCTTATTGGCCGTCATCGCTTCCTTATTGCTGACTGATGTGTCGAAATAGTGGGAATAGATATTGCCCATATTACCGAGGTTGGTCGCCATCTTTTCCTTAATGCCCAGTGCCGAGAACATCTTGTAGGCCTTCTCATAATATTCGAATGCTTTGTCATAGTCCTTTTGCCGATAGTATACATTACCTATATTACCTAGGCTGGCAGCCATATCTGTCTGGTCTTTTAGCGCTTCACTTACCTTCAGCGCTTCGAAAAAACAGGACAGGGCTTTTGCATGATCAGCCGTGACTATGTAATTATTACCAAGGGCCAGGTTGGCATATACGCTTCCCGGTTTCCAATCTATTTCTTTTGTAAGGGCCAGGGCCTTCTCTCCATATCGCACACCGGTATCACCGCTTATGGGCGCGTATAGTTCGCTTATTTTACAAAGTATCAGCACCTTGCTGCTGTCATTGATGCCATAAGGGGCTTTACTGGCTAAAGAATCGATCAGGGCATGTCCCTGTTTTTGTGCATGGAGCAGGGGAATTGCATTAAAAAATGCAAGCAACAACAGTAAGGAGTATTTCATATAGATGCCAAAGCATTATAAAGTAAGTTAAAATATCTATCTGTTGCAAGCAGCTATCCATAAATTATTTTAAGCGCTTACGGCTGTTACGGGATTATTATCTTTACATCCTTCAACATTATGCTGCATCAGTTCACATACATACAGGCACAGGAAATAGCCGAAGACTTTGAGGATATAATAGACACTGAGCACAGCAGGGGAGGGCAGCGGTCGGTAATAGACGATGTGATCATAAGGCCCTATAAAGATGCAGCCGCACATGCCCGGCTGGAAGACTATTACGGCAGTGAAGATATACCTCTTGAAGCAGTAGAAGATACCGATGCTCCTTATGTAGTGCTGGTGGTCATGAGCAGCCTCCGGGATGGTACGGTAAATGTTCAGGATATTACTGACTATGTAGCGGCCAATGGTATCAGTTACAATTTCCCGTACTGATCACTTTATTACCGTTTCTTGCCACGGCTTTTGGGTTTGCCATACTTCTCCATCATTTTGTCTTTGTGGCTGATCTTCACATTCACCTTTTTGTTCCTGGCCAGCTTTTCGTGGAAGGCGCCTCCGCCTTCTTCCTTTTTGATATGCTTACCGGTAGATAGTTCCTTCATGCGCACTTTGGGTATCTCGTCCTCGGTAAGCACAGTGGATATCTCAAGTTCATCGGGCAGGGGCAGTATCGGCACCTGGTAGCGCATCAGTGCTTCCACGGCATCCAGTTGTTCCTTTTCCTGCTCTGTGATAAAACTGGTGGCATCCCCTTTTCTGTCCGCGCGACCGGTGCGGCCAATGCGGTGTATATAGTGCTCCGGCACCTCCGGCATATCGAAGTTGATAACATGGCTCACCTCTGCAATGTCCAGGCCGCGTGCTATGATATCGGTAGCGATGATGAAGCGGTAGCTGCCTTCTTCAAACTGTTTAACGGTATTGAAACGGTGGTTCTGTTCTTTATTGGAGTGGATCACGCCCATCTTGCCATTAAAAGCCGGTTCCAGCTCGGCATATAGCGCATCGGCCAGCTTTTTCGTGGCCACGAATACCAGCACTTTATTCATGCTTTCATCCGTATCCAGCAGCAGCCTCAGCAGGTTTACCTTCGTGTAGAAGTTGGGCACATAATAAGCGCTTTGTTCTATATGCTCCAGCGGTGTGCCCATGGGGGCCGCCTCTATGCGCACAGGGTCGTTAAAGTTGTCCTGCATGATCTGTTCTACCTCGGCGGTGATAGTGGCGGAGAAGAGCAGGTTCTGCCTTTTAGGGGGTAGCAGGTCCAGTATATTATTCAGCTGTGTGCGGAAGCCCAGGTTCAGCATTTCGTCCACCTCATCTATCACGAAGCGCTTGATGTTCTTAAGCCGCAGCGAGCCATTGTAGGCAAGGTCCATCAGCCGGCCGGGAGTGGCCACCACCACATCGCAGCCATTCTCTATGGCCAGCGCCTGCGGTTTCATGTTCACGCCGCCAAATACGCCTACTACTTCCAGCGTCATATAGCTGCTCAGTTTCTTCACCTCTTCCACCACCTGCACCACCAGCTCACGTGTGGGCACTACGATGAGTATCTGCGGGAACCTGTCTTTGGCAAACTTCCATAACCTTAAGGCAGGCAGCAGGTAGGCGAATGTTTTACCCGTGCCCGTCTGGGCTATACCGCATACATCGCGCCCCGACATGATGACGGAGAATGCCTTGCGCTGTATGGGCGTGGGATATACATAGCCCATATCGCTAAGTGCATTCAGCAATGGTGTATTGAGGTTCAGTTCGTCAAATGTCATGTTCATGATCCGTAGCGTTTACCCGGGTGTTTCTTCTGTTTCCTGCCTTGCAGTTCTCCTTGTGCCTTCATATAGCTCAAATTCCAGCATGCGGCAATCTATGGTGCTGGTATAAAATTCTATTCTTCGCTTTGCCTTTAGCCCTATCTTCTTGGCAAGGTCCAGGTTGCCGGTGAAGACATACCCGAAGTAGCCCCCGCATTTTTGCTTCATAAAGTCGCCTATGCGTGCATAGGTCTGCTCCAGCTCTTCCAGCTCGCCCAGCCGCTCGCCATATTCCGGGTTCACGAACATCACACCCTTAGCACCCTCCGGCACTTCGGTATCGGCAAAGTCGCATTGCCTGAACTCGATCATATCGGCTACACCGGCAGCTATAGCATTGCGTTTTGCATTAGTGATGGCTACCTCGCTGTAATCGCTGGCTATGATGCGCAGACCGGGCACTTCCTTTATCTGCTCATCCAGCAGGGCCATTTCTTTATCATACACGGCCTCGTCATAACCTATAAGGTGCATAAAGGCATAGTTCATCCTGAAGAGGCCGGGACGTGCATTGGTGGCTATAAGGGCTGCCTCTATGGCTACCGTTCCCGAGCCGCACATGGGGTTAACAAAGGGTGAGGTCCTGTCCCAGCGGGTGGCCATGATGGTGGCCGATGCCAGTGCTTCCAGCATAGGTGCCCTGCCGGGTATCTTACGGTAGCCATGCCGTGCCAGTGAGTCGCCCGATGTATCCAGGAATACCTCCGCATCATCATCCTTCCAGAACAGGTGTATCACTGCGCCCTTCAATTCCGCTCCCGTATCGGGGCGTTTACCCGTTGCCTCGCGCATACGGTCCACTATGCCGTCCTTTACGCGCAGGTTGGCGTACATTTTATTGTTGATGGTATCGTTGAACACATTGCTGGTGACCGAGAAATAGCCGTCGTCGGGCAGCAGGTCTTCCCAGGGATACTGGTATATGTTGTTGTAGATATCGTCGGCATCCCGCGCCTCGAAATGCCCGAGGCTGTAAAGCACCTGGCTGGCACAGCGCAGGTTAAGGTTCAGCCTGATGCAGTCGTTGATACTGGCCTGCAGGCGCAGCCCGGTCACAAAGGTCTCGCCTGGCTCAAAACCCAGTTCCTTCACTTCCTGCTCGAGGTAAGGGGCCAGGCGCTTGTGGCAGGTTATGGTCACATCACTCTTTTCGGTATAAAACGACATAAGGGCAGCAAAGGTAAAGAAATAAAGCCCTGTTCACTAAGCTTGCAGGCTTGCCCGGCTTAGCCCCTTTTGATGAGGCTGATGATGAACAGCAGCACCCATGCACCGCCGGCCGAAATAAGTATGCGCCAGGCGATACCGCCACCGCCTATGCCCAGCCTCCCGGCAAGCCAGCCGCCTACCATGCCGCCCAGGATACCAACAACGATATTGCCCACAAGGCCAAAGCCTGCACCCTTCCATATCTTGCCGGCCAGCCAGCCCGAGATGGCACCGATAACGAGGAACATCAGAACACCCATAGATTGTTTGTTTTAAGAATGATCAACCAGGAAAGTACCGTACATATGTATTGTTAGTACATAAAAATATAATTTTTATTTTTTATGCCGGCTAAAATAAATGCATGGCTTTATGGGTATTTGGTCGCCGCCATCCTGAACTCAAGTACGCTTAGTTGCTTCACACTTACCGCTACCTTGCACTTATTGCAGTTTATTTTGGTCTTGTAGCGACCCTCTTCCGAGCCTGCCTCCATTTTATCCTTTTTGTATTCCAGCCATTTTTTGCCATCCTCGCTGCGCAGGTAGCTTACGGTTATGCCCATGGGCCGCACCACGCGAACGGGGTATAGGTCGATAGTGATGTTGCCGCTGAGGGGCACGATATACTCCTTCACCTGCTCGCCAAAGATGGTATCATTAGCAAAGACCACATGCTTTAGCCGGGCCTGCGATGAAAGCGGCAGGCCCGGGACAAGTAATAACAAAAGGCGGACTGATCTCATTGAACGTTTTTTTGTAACAATGGCTTTGAGGGGCTTAACTAGTCGATACCGGCCAATGCCTTATAAAGATAATTGTTTCATGGCTGTTTCAGCAGCGATTTTTCCCTGTTGGGTAGCTTTCATATCAACAATGCTGCGGAGCTAAAATATGTTTGCCTGAGATAAACGATCAAACCACCTAAAAAAGAACAAAACATGAAGAGAAAATTATTCTTTGCAGCAGCTATTTGCCTGTTACATTTCAACACCCGCGCCACTATGTTCACCATTCACGTAGGCGATTTTGCATTCTCACCCGCAGCAACCCCCAATGTGCATGTGGGCGATACCGTAATGTGGGTTTGGGACAGTGGCAGCCACACTACCACCAGTACCGGCATACCGGCAGGTGCAGCCGCGTGGGACCATGATATCAAGTCAAGCTCGCCCTCATTTATGTACGTGCCCACTGTAGCAGGCACTTACAACTTCAAATGTACGCCCCATGCCTCTATGGGCATGACCGGCTCATTCACCGTAATTGCAGCCGCAGGTATTGCAACTACTGCAGGCGATAAACAGATCAGTGTATATCCCAACCCGGTAAGCGATGTGCTGAACATAAGCCTGGGCGACGAAAGCACAAAAGCCCTGGTAACACTAACCGATATGACCGGCAGGCAGCTAAGCCATATGGTTATAAGCGGGCAAAAACAGGCAGCGATAGCACTGGGCGCTTATGCCAACGGGCAGTACTGGCTGAGCATTGAGCAGAACGGTAAGCGCTTTGTACAGGCAGTACTGGTACAGCACTAATAAAGCATTCATTGCAAATTGATCTAAAGGAGCTATTATTAGCTCCTTTTTTATTGCCTGCTAGAACTTCTGATGGAAGCTATTTTTTAGAACCGGAAGCACTTTGTGTGGATAATTCAGCATTAAACTATTGGCCGTCAGCATGTTCGGCAGTGCTACTGCATGTGGATAGTGCTTCTGCTTTGCTTCCTAATGGGTTCCGATTCGCTTCCTGTTGTCTCTTCCCGCGTCTTTGTAAGTAAGTTTTTTTCAGGGTTATTTCCTATTTTCCTGTCAGACAATTATTTTCTCGCTTTCATGATCATTTCCTACCTGAAGCTCAAGAGTAAGTTCCTGTTGTTAAGGTTGTGTTCGGCTGTAACGTAGTACAGGCGGGATGCATGTGGGAAATAGTTATTTCCTACTATTACCTAATACTTATTTTAGGAAATAACCAGAGCCGTATTTGTAGTCCAGTATAGGGTTTACAATATGTCAAAGAACTTTATTGTCTGCTGGGTAAAAACACAGAAAACGTTGCAAGATACACTCGTTAACAAAGGGAAAGCAAGAAAAGATATCCACAATTTTGGACTATTGGTAGCATGAAAGGATGGTTAGACAATTGTACCTTGAATGCCATTGCAAATGGAGTCTTATTGATACCACCAGATGCCCTTTGGAACATCTGGTGGAACGGGGTGATATGTATACTATGTGCAAATTAAGTCGGAAAAATTTGCTTTTACCATTAGGGAATAGATACTATCATTTTGCGCCTTTTTCTTGATTTGTTCCTTTGCCTTTTTAGCATTAGGCAAATTACTTCTTGCTATATCTGCCAAAGTTTCAAGTATTTCAAAATACTCAAACCTATCCTTCATTACCTCCTTTCTATTTAGACCAGTTCTTTTAATTGTCTCCAACCCTTTTTCACTATTCCCTTTTGCAATGGCAACCTCTTTATTGAAAGATAAAAACTTTGTAGGATTTTCTTTACTAGGATGAATTATCAATGGCTTCTCTAATTTAATATCGTCAGTATGTTTATTAGCTCTTTTCCCGGATTTCTCTAATGGAAAGTAGTTCTTCTTATACTTTTGGTTGCATATTTGACATGATAAAAAAAGATTATCAAAATCATACGCAAGCCAATAATATCCAGGCTTAGATAGTTTATCTTTTTCCTTTTGAATCCATCCGGCTTTGGGTCTGTAGTGCTCAACATCGCCGTGTGATACAACAGTTATTTTTGCTTCACAGAAACAACATTTTTCATTCTGTAACGATTTCAGCTTATCTTTCACCGATTTTCCACCGTATAAACTTGACTTGTACTTGTAAGATAGCAAGTCCTTTTTGCTCATTTTTTTGAGCAGTGCTATTTCGGCTTTGCCTTGCTTTTTTAATATCTCAGGCACGTCAGAGACTTTCTTTTTAATTTGAATCATAGTAGAGGGTATTATTTTTGGGGAAGTCTTTTGCTCGTCTCGCGAATTAATCTCATAGCTTCAATATATTCAGTCGTTTCAGCAACGGGTATATATTCCAACTGTGATTCTATACTTTCTAATTTCTTTTTGTCAGATGCATTCAGGCTGCTTTTCTCTAAAATTTTTCGACGTTCAGACATCATTCTTTCTGCAACCTCCGAACGGGACGAACTTAAGCCAAATAAATCACTAGTTAATATCTGATCAATGCGCCAGTTTTTAATAATGTTTGGATCATTGTGAATTAATACCTGATTTCCCCTTCTTTTTAATAAAACTAAATTAGCATTTTCAGCAGCTTGTACAATTAATGGGCTATGGGCAGTCGCAATAAATTGTGTATTTGGGAATTTTTTCGACAAGTATCTTAATACCTTTCTTTGCCACTTTGGGTGTAAATGCAAATCTATTTCATCAATTAAAACAACTGCAGGCTCAGCAAAGGGATTTTCTTTTTCACGATGATAATGATACATCCGACTTGCAAAGTCAACAATCCACGCAATTAAGCTTTTGTATCCCAAACTCATTTCACTCACACGTACCCACCCAAATGGTGTTTTTACTTCGACAAATCGACCTATTCTATAGGATTTCGATATTCTTAGATCGGTAACTTCCGGCAATATATCAATAAGTAATTTCTTTACCTTTTCTCTTTGTTCAAAAGAAGTCCTTGACTTCGACGTTTTTGCATCATAATCGGCCCTCATGAAAAACTCTTCCACGTTAATTAATGGGGCTTCATCATCGAATAAACTAACACTAGCCGTAGAGTATTTCTCATTTGTAAAAGTGCTTTTGCCCATTTTCCTTGAAGCACCGTATGCGAAGCATAAAAAGTCACCTAGTGCATTGTAGTTCTCATCATTAAAATATATATTTTTAATACTGCTGTGTCCTTGTTCTACGACTAAATGATTAATTTCATTTTTTAGTACTTTCTTAAATCCATTTGCAGCGATCACCTTCGCCTGAAATCTTGATGGCTCTACACCATAAAGGCGCGCCGTATCCCAAGATTCAAACCAATCGTATAGTCCCGGATATAGTTCTGTTCTTCCTTGATCTCTATAAATATTTTTTGGGGATGGAGCTAGTGAAACAAGACCTTTAAGGATTGAAGTTTTACCAACGCCGTTATCTCCCAATATTATGGTCCAATGATGAGGATTGCCGTTTTCATCTGCAAAATCAAGCGTTTGCTTTTTACCAAAACAGCGAACATTTTCTATTGTGAAGTTCAGAAAATAATGACCCTTGACCTCCATTTTTGTGTACTGTTTATTTCTAATGATGGGCATAACAATATTGTTTAGTATAAAATTAATACTGCCCCTGACATTTTCCATATATTTTTCTATATTCTTTGACTATGGTCTTATGAAATTGCAAACCACTATAAAAGCAACATAAATGCATATTGTTTCTTGCTTCATTTCTCGCAAAGACGCGGGAAACAAATCGGGACCAAACCGGAAGCACTGTCCACATGAGCTGAAAGCCATAAAATGCTGATGGATAACACACAAGCTTGAAAAGTGTGTATAACCCGCTTCCGCTCTTTAATATTTACGAAAATCAGAAGTTTTACAGCCACCTGCTACTGCTCACTGCAACTAAACCCTACCTTTGCCCCGATGCAGGAAAAAAATTACACCATCGATACCATACTGGCCAGGCTGAAGATAAAGGCCCTGAACGAGATGCAGGAGGCTGCACTGCAGGCCTGCCTGCACCAGGACGATGTGATATTGCTCTCGGCCACCGGCTCGGGCAAGACCCTGGCCTTCCTGCTGCCCCTGCTGGAGCTGCTGAAAGATGATGTTAAAGGTACACAGGCCCTTATCGTAGTGCCCAGCCGCGAGCTGGCGCAGCAGATAGAACAGGTGTTCAAAAATATGGGCACAGGCTATAAGATCACCTGCTGCTATGGCGGGCATAAGCGGGAGACCGAGGAGAACAACCTTATTGAGGCCCCGGCAATTGTGGTGGGCACACCCGGCCGCCTTTGCGACCATATACGCCGTGGCAGCATCACTACCGATAGCATAGGTATGCTGGTGCTCGATGAGTTTGATAAATCGCTGGAGCTGGGCTTCCGCGATGAGGTGTCCTTCATCATCGGCTCATTGCCCCATATCGGCAAGCGCATACTCACATCGGCCACCGATATGCAGGACATCCCCGGCTTTGTAGGACTTGGGGAACCGATAAGGCTCGATTTCCTGGACCACAGCAATGAGGCATCGGCCGGGCTGGCCGTGCAGATGCTGCGCTCGCAGGAGCGGGACAAGGCCGATACGCTGTTCCGCCTCATCTGCACGCTGGGTGGCAGGAGCAGCATCGTGTTCTGTAACCACCGGGAGAGCGTGGAGCGGGTAAGCGAGATATTGAAGGAGCAGGGCATTGTGAACGAGTACTACCACGGGGCCATGGAACAGCAGCAGCGCGACAGCGCCCTGGCCAAGTTCCGCAATGGCAGCGTGAACGTGCTGGTGACCACCGACCTGGCTGCACGGGGGCTGGATATAGCCAATATACGCTACATCATACACTACCACCTGCCGCATACCGAAGACAGCTATACACACCGCAACGGGCGCACGGCGCGCATGGAGGCCAGCGGCACAGCCATACTGATACTAAACCCGGAAGAGGAACTGCCCGAATACATCACGGATGCCGTAGAAGAAATAGAGCTGCCGGAAAATGCCATACTGCCCGAAAAGCCCAAATGGATAACCCTGTTCATAGCCGCAGGCAAAAAGGACAAGGTGAACAAGGTGGACATAGTGGGTTTCCTGGCGCAGAAGGGTGAGCTGAAGAAAGAAGACATAGGCCTGATAGAGGTGAAGGACTTCTTCAGCTTCGTGGCCGTGCGCAAGATAAAGGCAAGCCATGCCCTGCACCTGGTACAGGATGAGAAGATAAAAGGTAAGAAGGTTAAAATTGCCGTTGCAAAATAGGATTGATCGGGTTGAATAAGTTGATAAGTGTAGCACGTGTGCCGGCATCCCCCCTGTATCTCCCTTTGAAGGGAGCACAGTAACAATATTATATTAATGCCTTATTTTGGGCCAAAATGAACTGATTTGCACTTTTACGATTTTGGATTTGATGACGACCTGCTGGATGGGATAGACTCAATGGGTTATGAATATGCTACACCCGTTCAGGAACAGGTAATACCCCCCATACTGGCCGGCCGCGATGTGATAGCGGCAGCGCAAACCGGTACGGGCAAAACGGCAGCCTTCCTGCTGCCGGTGATACAAAAGCTGATATCCGAGCCGCATGATAAGCATAAGGTGAACTGCGTGATCATCGTGCCCACGCGCGAGCTGGCGGTGCAGATATCGCAAACGCTGGAGGGCCTGTCTTATTACACCGCCATCAGCTCGATAGCGGTATATGGCGGCGGTGACGGCAATCTCTTTGCCATGGAGAAAAAGGCCCTGACCAAAGGGGCCGATATCGTGATCTGCACACCCGGCCGCATGATAGCCCACCTGAAGATGAACTATGTGCAGATGGATGCTGTGCGCTACCTGGTGCTCGATGAGGCCGACCGCATGCTGGATATGGGCTTTTATGAGGACATTATGCAGATAGTGGCTACCATGCCGAAGCAGCGGCAAAACCTGCTCTTCAGCGCCACGATGCCCCCGGCCATACGCAAGCTGGCCAATACCATATTGCACAACCCTGCCGAGGTCAACATCGCGGTATCGAAGCCTGCAGAAAAGATAAAACAAGGGGCCTACCTGGTATATGACGAGCAGAAGATACCGCTGGTGAAATATGTACTGGGACAAAAACAGTTCAGCAGCGTATTGGTATTCTGCAGCAGCAAGCAGAGCGTAAAGCGGCTTACCGGCGACCTGAAACGTGCCAAATTACCCGCCGAACAAATACACAGCGACCTGGAGCAGAATGAGCGCGAGCAGGTATTGCTGGACTTCAAATCGAAGAAACTGAAGATACTGGTGGCAACGGACATACTGAGCCGGGGCATAGATATAGAAGATATAGACCTCGTGATCAACTACGATGTGCCACATGACGGAGAGGACTATATACACCGTATAGGCCGCACAGCCAGGGCCGCCAGCGAAGGCACAGCCATCACCTTCATCAGCGATAAAGAGCAGGGCCGTTTCCAGAAGATAGAAAAACTGCTGGGCCGCCCGGTGGATAAGTTGCCCGTACCGGAGCAATTTGGCCCCACACCCGCTATCCGGGAGGGCAGTGAGCGCAGGGGCGGCAGCGGTGGCGGAAAGAAGCGCTATAATAAGTTTAAGCGGAAGTAGTTTTTCCGGCCGGAACCGTAAGTTACAGCACTATTTGGTTTTAGCTTTTTTCCTGCTGGCCAGCCATGCTTCCATACGCTGCTTTTCGTTGATGGAAAGCGAGAGCACTATTTTCCAGTCGTTCTCTTTATCCAGTTTCAGCACATACTGGTAATCACAGGCATAGAGTGGCTTTTTCTTAGCATCGTAATACTGCCATTTCACCTGCACATTGGCCGCCGTATCGCTCCATTCACGCTTGGTCCAGATGGTTGGCACTGCATGGGCTATACCATACTGTTTATAGAAGCTTGCACCCTGGTTGAAGAAACCTTCCAGTTTGCTGGCCTCGGTGAATACGGTCTGGTGCTCATCATCGAGCAGGGTGCAGGGCAGCATATAGTGCCAGGCAAGGCCTTTGGTATCATACTGCTCCATAGCCTGGGCATAGGAGTCGAAGAAGGTTTGTATATAGAGGAAATTGTCGTTGTGCATTGCCATAAGCTGCAAAATTAACGGCTCCTTGCAGGCAGGCTGTGGTATTTGTGTTATATTTTTTAGTGTTATCCATGCAGCTAAAAAGTAAAGGCTTTTAATAATGGGGTATTTATTCTATTTTTGAGCACAAATTTCCCGCGATTGAAGACCCTGCTGGACAAAAATCAACTGAATATCACACTACAGCGGTTGGCTCATCAACTGGTTGAAAACCATCTTAATTTCCAGGATACAGCAATTATAGGCATACAGCCCCGGGGCATCTGGCTGTCGGACAGGATAGCAGGCATGGTGAAAGCGATAACAGGACAGCAGCAAGTGGACTATGGCAAGCTGGATATCACCTTCCACAGGGATGATGTGCACCAGCATGATATACACATACCCGCACCTACGGATATCAGCTTCAGCATAGAAGGGCGTAACGTGGTGCTGGTGGACGATGTGCTGCATACCGGGCGCACCATACGCGCGGCTATGGATGCCCTGCTGGCTTACGGAAGGCCAAAGAACGTGGAGCTGATGGTGCTGATAGACCGCCGTTTCAGCCGGGAACTGCCCATACAGCCCGACTATGTGGGACAGACAGTGGATACAATAATAACACAGAAAATAAAAGTGTACTGGGCCGAAAAGGACGAGAAGGATGAGGTAGTGCTCATAGACCAATAAAAAAACAAATACTGCATGACGCTTTCTGTAAAACATCTCTTAGGCATCAAGGAGCTTCAACCCGAAGACATAGAGCGTATTTTCCAGACAGCAGATAATTTCAAACAGGTACTGAACCGGCCCATTAAGAAAGTACCTTCGTTAAGAGACACCACGGTTGCCAATATTTTCTTTGAGAACTCTACACGCACACGCATATCTTTCGAACTGGCCGAGAAGCGGCTAAGTGCCGATGTGGTGAATTTTTCGGCCTCCGGCTCATCGGTATCCAAGGGGGAAACCCTGATTGATACGGTGAATAATATACTGGCCATGAAGGTGGATATGGTGGTGATGCGTCATAGCGCCAGTGGTGCGCCATGGTTCCTGGCCAATCATATAGATGCCAGCATCATCAATGCAGGTGACGGTATCAACGAGCATCCCACACAGGCCCTGCTGGATGCGTACTCGATACGCGAAAGGCTGGGTGACGTGAAAGGGAAAAGGGTAGTGCTCATAGGCGATATCATGCACAGCAGGGTAGCGCTGAGCAACATCTTTTGCCTCACCAAGCTGGGCGCCGAAGTAATGGTGGCTGGTCCGCCAACGCTGATACCCAAGCATATCGAATCGCTGGGTGTGAAGGTGGAATATGATGTAAAGAAGGCCCTGCAATGGTGCGAGGTGGCCAATGTGCTGCGCATACAACTTGAGCGCCAGCATAAGCCCCTGTTCAGCACGCTGCGCGAATATGCTCTTTACTATGGCGTGAACCGCCAGATGCTGGACAGCATAGAAAAAGAAATAGTGATCATGCACCCAGGCCCCATCAACAGGGGGGTGGAACTGAACTCGGATGTGGCCGACAGCAAGCAATCGATCATACTGCCACAGGTGGAGAATGGTGTGGCCATCAGGATGGCCGTCATCTACCTGTTATCGGGCAAGCGGGAAGTGGAGTAAGAAGAAATTTGAAAGTAAAAATTATAAATAACAGCAACCTTCCCATAATCGATTGATAGATAAGGCATTCAGCTTTAGTATTATCATTTTCATCTTTTGATCTTAGGGCTTTCCACTTAGCAATCAAATTGTATCTTTGACCCCTTAACCAATCCTTAGAGATATGTCATCAACCTGGTTTCGAAGAGTGAGGAAAGGGATACTGACCAGTACGAATGAGAAGAAAGAAACACCGGAAGGACTATGGCACAAATGCCCTGAGTGTAAAACGACCATTACACGCGAAGAGCTTGAAGCGCATTATTATGTATGCCCCAAGTGCAATTACCACAACAGGATAAACGCTAAAGAATACTTCAAAATAATATTTGACGAAGGCGAATACGAAGAACTGTTCGGGAATATAAGCCCTAAGGACATGCTGGGCTTCGTGGACCTGAAACCTTATGATAAACGCCTGGATGAAGCACAGGCCAGTACGGGCCTGAAAGATGCAATGACCGTAGGCGTGGGTAACCTGGATGGTAAGGGCTTTGTGGTTGCTTGTATGAATTTCAATTTCATTGGTGGTTCCATGGGCTCGGTAGTGGGTGAGAAGATATCGAGAGGTATCGATTATGCTATTGAGCACAAGATGCCTTTTATGGTCATATCCAAATCGGGTGGGGCGAGGATGATGGAAAGTGCCTTCTCGCTGATGCAGATGGCCAAAACATCGGCCAAGCTGACCCAACTGGCCAAAGCAGGGCTGCCTTATATATCTTTAATGACCGATCCTACGACGGGTGGTGTTACTGCATCATATGCCATGCTGGGCGATATCAATATCGCAGAGCCCAAGGCCTTGATCGGTTTTGCCGGCCCCAGGGTCATTAAAGAGACCATTAAAAAAGATCTTCCTTCCGGATTTCAGCGCTCGGAGTTTTTGCTGGAACATGGCTTTCTTGATTTCATCGTGGAGCGCCAGAACCTCAAATACAAACTGAGCCATGCATTGGATTGGTTTACCAAACAATAGCAGGCTGTTTTAGAAAGTCTTAAGTTTATTAAGTGCCCGAAAAAGTTTATATAAAGAACCGACCGGCAACCTTTGAGTATGCCATTGAGGACAGGCTGACGGCAGGTATCGTGCTGACCGGGTCTGAGATAAAATCTGTGCGTAATGGAAAGGTGAGCTTCAACGACAGTTATTGCTTTTTTGACCGGGGCGAATTATGGATCAAAAGCCTGCACATAGCAGAGTATGTAAATGCGGGCTATGCCGGGCATGACCCGATACGTGAACGTAAGCTGCTACTCAATAAAAGAGAGCTGGCCAAATGGGCCAATAAAGTAAAAGAGAAGGGACTTACCATTGTACCCCTTGCCGTTTTCATCAATGAGCATGGTTTTGCCAAAGTAGAGATAGGCCTGGGCAAGGGTAAGAAACTGCATGATAAGCGCGAAAGTATTAAGGAGCGCGATGTACAGAAAGAAATAAAGCGCCACCTGAACCGGTATTAACCACAGTCCCCCAACTACTTTAGCTCCGGCGCCTCGTCATTTGCGATATATATGGTCTTATTACGGACAGGTATATTGATGCCAACGTTCAATATCATTTCGTAGGTACCCATATTTTGCCGGGCTGTGCCCTTATATATTTTCAGCCCGCGGTAACGTGCATAATCCAGCTTATTGGCATATTCGATATAGACATAGTGCATTAGTGTGAGCCTTAATGCACCTTCAAGCCCCGTGTTCCAGCCATTCACTTCGAAGTGCGGATTGTTTTTATTACCAAAGAGACTGTTCTCTACATGCGGCACCATAAAACCTGTACCCAGTTTGCCAAAGGCATCTATCCTTACATTACCTTTTTTATCGGCAATGAATTTCCAGCGTTTCACCATGTTGAAAAGGAAAAAATTGGCGCCATTGTTCAGGTAATAAAAAAAGCCGTTCGCTTCGCTGAAGGTGATAACCTCATCGACCGGCTGACCGTCTTTTTTACCTGTAATATGTACCTGCTGGCCTTCTGAAACGATGAACTTAGGGTGATCATAATTCAGCTCTACGCCCCAGCCCTTATCTTCATTAAACATGTAACCTATCCTGCAATTGAACTGTGGGATGGTGATGGGCTGATGTAAAAGGTTATGGTCCCAACCGCGGCGGTCGTGGGCCGTGACATGGTTCAGCGTGTAGTCATTGCCCAGCCCAGGCTGCGATATTTTTATATTGGGATGGGTGTACCATTCCGTATTATAGCCCCATGAGGCGTATAGGCTTGACTTATATTTCTTTTTCGCCTTAGCAGTTGCTTCGAACGGGTATGAAGCCATACTGCAAATAATAAACAATATTATTACCGGGAAGGTATTGTTTCCTGAGCGCATTGTATTAATAGTGCGCAAAGATAGGGTTAAGGCATCTATATCTCAAAGTAAAATTGGAGCGGAAGAGCGAGGTATATAATTGTGGGGGTATGATATGAGGGTAAGTAAGCGGTACAGGCTATACTATTCCACTTCATCAGTAAAACTGATGCCGTGATGATTGAGTTCTGTCAGGAGGGGACGGTAAACCGAAGGCATGTTGGGGATAAGCACACCTTTGGGGGGATTTATCTTTTTGGTAAGTATCATTTTGGCCAGTATGCCCATAGGTAAGCCAACGGTCTTGGCCATAGCAGAATGCTCTTTGTTTTCACCTTTAAGCGTCATGGTGCTGGTTGTCTTGATCTTCTTGCCTTTGTGTATATACTCGATCTCGTGCTGCATCACCACCATGTCTTTTTCTTCCGGCTTCATTTGCCATTTGTCAAGCAGCAGATCAAGCAGGATATCGGCAGATGAGGTGGTCTTACTCGGAACCAGCTTGTCTTCAAACAGCCCCAGCCATTGTAACATAGAGAGCACTTTGTCATCGCCCGGTATATTGAGCTTGTTGGCTACATGCTCCGGCAATGTGCTGTTGTTCTTGTATGATGCTTTACTTTTCACCCAGCCTGCATAAGTGAGGCTGCCATCATTGATATGATCTTTATCGTCAGTGAGCCCCAGCGCTACGAGTGCATTCCAGCCTTTGCAAAAACCGGGATGCCGTAAGGTAGCCCGCATAAAGTTCTTTACTTCAGGTACATCATAAGATTCGAGATAATGCAGTGAGTCCCTGTTGGGATAATATGCAAGGGGCCCAAGTTCGTTAACCTTGATCTTTTTATTATGGTCAAATATCTTTTCGTAAGGCACGTCAACATATTTGCCATTCAGCAGGTATTTTGCACCATCCTTGCCCGCATTGATGATGTTACGGGGGTTCCAGCTGAATTTATAGTGCCAGGGGTTGTCGTCACTCTCAGGAGCGACAAGCCCACCGCAATAAGACTTGAATGAGGTGATGCTGGCTGCCACACGCTGTATGCTGTGTATGATCTGGCTGGCGGTCATATGATCAATGCCCGGATCAAGGCCCATTTCGCACATGAACATCAGGCCGGCTTCTTTCACGTCTTTTTGCATCTCCCTGATCTCCGGCGAGATGTAAGAAGAAGTAATGAGGTTCTTTTTGTGCCTGAGGCAGTCTTTTGCCAGGTGAATATGCAAATGCGGCGGCATTAATGATATCACAATGTCGGCACGCTTAACCAATGGTTCGCGCTGCTTAATATTTGTAACATCAATTACTGCAGGTTCGGCAGAGGCATAACCGTTGACCCGTATTTTTTCAGCTATAGCGTCCGCATTTTCATCCATAATGATCACCTTCCATTTATTGCGTGTTGCAATAGAAAGCAGGTAATGAATTAAATAAGTGGATGATTTCCCGGCGCCTGCAACAAGAATTGTTTGCATAAATTAATGACAATAGCTTAATTCGAATATCAAAAGTAAGTGGTATTATTGATTAATTTTCTGTGCTAAATACAAATATATTATACACATAGTTAATTATTAATATATTGTTTATGCCTATTATCTGGAAGGGAGAAAAACTAAGTTTGAAAATGCTCAACGCGCAATCTGCTGATACTATGGCCGAAGCGCTGGGGATAGAATTTACAGAAATCGGCGACGATCATCTCTGTGCCACAATGCCTGTGAACAAAACAACAAAACAGCCTTATGGACTACTGCATGGCGGTGCTTCGGCAGCGCTGGCAGAGACCATTGGCAGCGTAGCTTCCTGGCTATGTATAGACCGTGAAATGGAAATATGTACGGGTATAGAGATCAACTGTAATCATGTTAGGGGCAAAACGAAAGGAATCGTTACCGCAAGAGCTGAGCCCTTGCATATTGGCGCCAAGACACATGTCTGGGATATTAAAATAAGGGATGAAAAAGATAAACTCGTTTGTGTAAGCCGGTTAACAGTAGCTATTTTGAAAAAACAAAACAGTACTCTATAAAGCTATATCATTCAACCAGCGCTTTCGAGGAATAACCTGTGCAGCTTAAGCACTTGCGGAATAATGGCCTGCTGCCCGTCATTAATGATCACATGATCGCAGCGATCCATTTTTTCCTCTTCATCCATCTGCTGCGCCATACGGGCCAGTATCTCTTCCCTTGTGCTGCCGGGACGTGTCAATACACGCTGAATACGTAGTTCTTTCGGAGCAGATATGCCCACCATTACATCCATATCTTTATAACTGCCACTTTCGAAAAATATAGCGGCCTCTTTAATGATATATGGCCCTGCCTGCTGCTGCATCCATTTGTTGCCATATGCGATAGTGGCAGGATGAATAATGGCATTGAGGCTGTTTAGTTTTCCCGGGTCTTTGAATACTATCGATGCTATATAAGCCTTATCGGGCCGGTTGCCCTTATAGCTTTCATTCCCAAGCAGCGCCTTTACCTTTTCCTTTACTTGTTCATCGGTTTCCAATAAATGCCCGGCGGCATTATCGGCATTAAAAACAGGTATGCCGAGTGCAGTGAACACCCGGCATACAACTGATTTGCCCGAACCTATTCCTCCTGTGATCCCTACCTTCAACATGGGCCCGGAAATTATTTTACAGATGCTGTATTTGCGCTATCGGTTTTCTTCCTGTGTGCGGCAGTAAGCTCCATGGATACAGCAGAACGCTCAATGGTGAGGAAACTGCCACGGCCTACTTCTATCTGCAGTGTGCCATCTTCATTCACACGGCTTATTATACCATGAATACCGGCAGAAGTGATCACTTTTTCTCCCACGCTAATGCTTTCAGCAAATTTCTTTTGCTCTTTGGCACGTTTAGCCTGCGGGCGAATGAGAAAGAAGTACATAACTGCTATCATGCCAACCATGAAGAGGAGCGAAAAATAAGGGCTTCCTCCGCCGGGAGCGGCTTGCAGCAGGATCGTTTCAAGATTTACAAACATTGTTTTGTGTTATTTGGTTTTAAAAATTATTTCTTTTCGTTCTTGTCCAGCACATTGGCAGTGATATACAACATCTCGGTGCCACGGGTAGTATTGGTGGTCAGTGTGACCGTTTTGTTCTGCGGACCTATTTTGTTTGTGGCATTAAAGCTAACAGTTATTTTGCCATTTTTACCAGGGGGTAATGGCTCGTGCGGAAAATCGGCAACTGTGCAACCACATGAACCTGTGGCTTTACTGATAATGAGCGGGCTTTGGCCGCCGTTCTCAAATTCAAAATCGTACTGTACTTTATCGTCCTCATGAATAGTACCAAAATCGTGGGTAGTATCTTTAAATATCAACGTAGCCAACTGAGCGGCAATGGCCGTATCGGTACCGGAAGCAGTATAAGGATTCTTTACGAGGCTTGCGGACAGAAGCCCTGAGTCGGCAGCGGGGGGCTTGCCTTTATCTACTGCTGTATTGCATGATACCATGCCCGCCAACAGTACTAAAATAACATATGATCTTATAGATGACATAATAGCTGCAAAGTTATGATTTACCATTACGTTCCTGTTTATTTATCTTATTTTCCTTTTGCAGGTCTTTAAGAATATTATCCAGCACGCCGTTTACGAATTGTGCGCTTTGGGGTGTGCTATACATTTTGGCTATCTCAATAAACTCATTAATAGTAACCTTAGCCGGTATAGTAGGGAAGTAGAGGAACTCACACAATCCCATCCTCAGCAGCAGCAGGTCTATCAGCGCCACGCGCTCTGTATCCCAGCTTTTCAGCTTGGGATTTATTAATTCCATGCAGTACTCCTCTTTATCAATGACCGTATGCAGAAGTGCGTGAGCATATTCCCTTTTTTCGGTGGATATGAGATCAATGAAATTAACCCTCGAATTGCTTTTGAAGAAATTGCTCATGAGCATAATGATCATGTCCCTGTCATCTTCCCAGCCGGGGAGTTCATCATTGAAAAAGCCCTGGAGATCTTCATGCTCCAGCATTTGCTTTTCCCATATGAATTGTAACAGTTCTTTTTCTGCGGCCGAATTGCGTTCTTCTGCAGCAATATATTGCCTGTACTGCGAGGTCTTAATAAGCTGCTGGTATATTTTCTTCACCCATTCCTGGTCGATATATTGCTCCAGGTGGGCATCTTTCACCTTTGCGTTAAAGGTGCTGTTGCCCATGATCCTTTGCACCAGTTCATTTTCGGCAATCTTAGTGCTTACATGTTTATCGTCCTCGGATGGCAGATATTTGGAAGAGCGTTGCTGTGCGTCCAGCTGCGCATATTGCGCTATCCTGGTGATATAAAGTATGGCAATGGTAAAAAGGTCGAGGGAACGATTTAATTTATCGTCGAGGATATCTGAGCCAGTTTTTTTAATTACCTCCTGTTCACCGGGTTCCATTGCTGCAAGCACATATAATGTTTGCATTACTTTTACCCGGATATTTCTGCGGCTGATCATATAATTTAAAGACCTGTTTAGCGGCGCAAAAATAAGGTATTTACCCCAATGTAAAGCCGGCACGGCTGCGAATAAGCCGATTTTATTGTAAAGAGGGTACTGGTGCCGATGTTTCCGTCCCTTCATCAACCGAAACAGCTTCAGCGCCCATTTCTTTGGCATTATCGCCGCTGATGATCTTGCTGTACTTCACTTTTCTCCTGAGGAACGGTTTTTCATATAATTCGTATGACAGTATCGTCATCAGGATACAACTGCCAAATGTTATGCCGTAGCATACTATGTTGCTCCATACCAGGTCGTTCTTCGGCACCCATGCCAGTACGGCCCTGATACCGATAACGATAGCTATACCATGATACATATATAAGCCATAGGTAACCTTGCCGAGGTAGTCGAGTACTTTATTGTCGAAAGTCAGTATCGTGTTCTTATTGGCGGCGAGGTTAATGATCATAATGGCAAAGAACACTGCATAAAGCTCAAAAGTGAGGTAGGGTATGGCAATGCCTTTTACTGTAATTATGGCCAGGCTGACATAAGTAATGATCTGTGTATATTTATTGAAGAGGAACTTAAGCACATTCTCCTTTTTGTGGTATAATACCCAGGCCATAATACCCCCCAAAGCCATATCATCGATGCAGAAATACATCCAGAAATAATTGAGGTTGGTAATAAACTTATTACCCGGCTGCAGGTAATGCCATACTTCGAGTGTAAGCCGCATCAGGAAATAAAATGCAATGATGCGCAGCAGCATGGTGAGGATATTCTTGCTGTACTTAACGATCCATGGCCAGATGATATAAAACTGCTCCTCGACACCTACAGACCAGGCCTGGTTGATAAATGGAGCAGGTGCAGCACGGAACAAGGTATCGGCCACATTAGGCATAAAGAAAAGAAAGAGCAATATCTTCAGCCAATAGCTATCGTTTACATGGTCGCTAAGATAGGGGATATGAAAAAATGAAAAATGGGGTAATACAAAAATGCCTATGGCAATGATCATGTAATAAAGTGGCCATATCCTGAATATACGCCTGACATAAAAATTGCGTACTGATATGGTACCGGTCTTTTCTTTTTCTTTCAATAAAAGATAAGTGATCAGGAAGCCGCTGAGCACAAAGAACATAATAATGCCCAATTTGCCGAATACGCCCCCAACGAATGAGTTGGTGTAAACATTATCGAGGCCGTAAATATTCTTGTTTTGCTCTACATGGTGTGCTATTACCCCCAGTGCGGCAATAAAACGCACCCCATTAAGGTTTGGGAAGTAAACTTTGTCTTTTGTAAACATGACTTATCTCTCTGCGGTGAATGATTACAGCACAAACATAGTACTGATCTCAACAAAAGAGTGGTTTTTTGCATGTGTTGACATATCATTAACAAGCGGCTAACTATTCATTATCGAAATAACCAGGTTGATAAAGGCCTTTTGCTGGTCGATAAATACATTGTGGGAAGAACCGTTTACCAATGCAAAATTGTTCTTGCCTGTATGAGTAGCTATATCATCCCATTGCGTTTTATCAAAAAGACCATCCTCATTGCCATATATGCCAAAAACCCAGACGTGTTTGGCATTCATCTCATCGAGCAGTGAGCCCGTGTTCAGGGTAGTATAATGTATATCGTCATAAATACCCCTGACCGGTATGATGTCATTTTCCTTAAGTAATGGCGACAAGGTATCTGCACTCATAGTCTTTAATATCTCATCTCTCTCCTTCGATGAAGCAGCAGGGGTATACAAGCCACAATTAGATGCATGAATGAAGAGATAGCCGGCATAGGCGAGCGATGTCGTATCCATATGCGCCAGCATGTCCATATATCTCAGGTTAGCGGTATCATTACGTTTTTTATATACTTCGGTACAGTTGTGCAATATCGTTTTAAAGGCATCGGGATAAGAAATTGGGGAACTGAGCAAAACCAGTTTTGAAACCCTGTCGGGGTGGTCATATGTATAGAATGTAGCCAATGTGCCGCCCCAGCTATGCCCTATAAGCGCCGCTTTTTTTATGTGATAATGCTCATAGATCACATCAATATCGGAGAGATTCTCTTTCAGGGTGAATTTGGCCCCGGGGAAGTTCTTAGAGCGCCCGCAGCCTCTCTGGTCGTAGACAATAACATAATATCCTTTACCGGCCAGTTTTTGAGCAGTGGACAGCTCGAATGAAACCGAATTATAACCCGGCCCACCATGAAGGAATATAATGGCCGGCTTTGTAGAATCGCCATAAGCTTTGGAATACAGCCTGTTCACCGTTTGCGCATGGAGGCATAATGTGGCAAGCAAGAGCAGTAAAAGACTTGAAACTCGTTTCATGGGTATAAAAATATGCTAAAAAGCCGTACATACCGTATCTTTGCCGCGGTGCCAAACCTCGAGGCCGCAATGGGTAAGCGATTGCCTGTATTGCGGCACAAACAAAGCCTCTGCAATTGCGGGGCTTTATTTTTTACCACGAATTACCTGATCTAAAAGACCGCCCTGATACCGGCGAAACATCTCTTGCACTTATTACAGGGGCAATAACTAAAAGTCCCGCTAAAAGCGGGACTAGTCTTCATGGCTAAAATCGTCTTTCTATCAATTCCGGTGCTTATTTTTTCTATTAATGCATTGCTTCGGATATATCTATCTTTTTCTTCTTGTTGGCCCTTACCATAAGGAGGAAAGGCACACATATGAGAAACAGGATACCGAGGTAGAGGAACACATCCATATAAGATAATACGGCCGCCTGCTTAGACAGGGAATAGTCGAGCGACTGGTATGCACTTTTTAAAGCTACATCAGGCGTCATGCCTTTGGCAATAAAACTGTGCTGCATACCCTCAACCCTTTGCTGCACGGCAGCGGAGTTCGTATTTAGCTTGGCTGCGAGATCATTACGATACACCTGGTTTTGCTGCGACATGAAGGTGGTGATGAGCGCCACACCAAATGAGCCACCCAATTGCCGCATCATGCCGGTAAAAGCGGCCCCCTGGCCTATCTGTTGTCCTTTAAGTGTGGATAGCGAAAGGGTAGTGATGGGTATGAATAACAATGCCATACCTACACCGCGCACTATCAGCATCCAGAAGAAGGCGTCTTTACCTGTATCGGGCGTTAATATCTTATAACCCCAAAAGCTATAAGCGAAGAAGAGGGCCATGCCCGCCGCGGCAAGGTATTGCTGCGGGACGCCTTTTTGTATCAACTGGCCTATCAAGGGCATCATAAAAGCTGTGGTAAGGGCTGCGGGTATCATCAACTCGCCCGACTGCTGGGCATTCCATCCAAGAATGGCCTGTGTATATAGTGGTACCACGAAAGTGGACCCATAAAGGCCAAAGCCGAGGATGAACGACAGCATGGTGCCGATGCGCAAATTGCCATTCTTGAGCACCCGCAATTCTACAATGGGGTTCTTATAAGTAAGCTCCCGCCAGATGAAAAAGTACAGTCCCAGGCCGGCAGTGATCGCCAGTACCACGATGGTAGAACTGGAGAACCAGTCTTCTTCATGCCCGCGCTCCAGTACATATTGTAATGAACCTACCGCGATGGCCAGGAATGCGATGCCCCACCAGTCGATCTCATGCGCTGCTTTCTTTTCTGAATATTTAGGACTGCGCACAAACTGCAGGGTAAGCAGGGTAGCAATGACCCCGATAGGTATATTAATATAGAAAATGTAGGGCCAGGAAAAGTGCTCTACTATATAGCCACCCAGTGGCGGGCCAAGGGTAGGGCCAATGATAACGCCCAAACCATATATAGCCTGTGCCATGCCTCTTTTTTCGGCAGGGTAGCTTTCGGTAATGATGGTTTGGGATGTAACCAATAAGGCACCACCTCCAAGACCCTGCAGGAAGCGGAATATCACCAGCTCACCTATGCCTGTAGCCTGTCCGCATAAGAAAGAGCAAAGTGTGAACAGCATTATAGATGCTGCAAAATAATTGCGGCGGCCAAACTGCTGCGATAACCAACTGGTCATGGGTACTACGATCACATTACCTATTGCATAAGCAGTGATCACCCAGCCGATCTCGCTAAGCGTAGCGCCGAGGTTGCCCTTCATATCGTTGAGGGCCACGTTCACGATAGTGGTGTCCACTATCTCAAGCAGGGCGCAGAAGATGGCGGTAATGGTGATGATCACCCGCCGTGCGCCGTACTCTACCAAAGATCCGTCCTGTGTCATATATCCTGTCCGGGATTAATATTAATTAGTCTAAGTGTACGTCAACGTTCACGTTCATACCGGGACGCAACTGTTTCACCACTTCATCATTCTTGTTTACAAAATCTATTTTCACCGGTACACGCTGCACCACCTTTACAAAGTTGCCTGTTGCGTTATCGGGAGGCAATAAGGCGAACCTTGCTCCTGTGGCAGGGGAGAAAGAACTCAGTTTCGCCTCTATCTTATGACCGGGATATGCATCTACGCTCACGGTAACTTTCTGGCCCACCTTCATTTTGTCGAGCTGTGTCTCTTTAAAGTTGGCCACCACCCAAACACCATCTTCGGAAACGATACTGAACAATGACTGGCCTGCCTGTACGAACTGGCCGGGCTGCACATTCACTTTCGATACCAGGCCATCTTCGGGTGCTGTTATTACGGCATAAGAAAGGTTGAGCTTTGCATTTTCCAGCTCGGCCTGTTTTTGCTTGATGGTCGCATCGGCCACACTTACCTGCTGGTAAGTAGCATTGCTTTGCGAGGCAATGGCACTTGTTTGGCGGGCAGCTGCATTTTTTTGCTCGGTCAATACGTTCAACTGGCGCTCTGCTGTTTGCTTGGCGGCGAGGGCCTGCTCATATTGCTGCTGTGTTACTGAATGGTCTTTTACGAGGTTGGCATACCTGTCATAGTCCTGCGTAGCACGCCACAGGTTCACTTTAGCGGCCTCTATCTGCGCATCGATCGTAGAAACATTGGCCTGTGAAGTGCTGATATTTGCTTTAGCCGCAGTAGTAGAGGCCTGTGCCACACCAAGACTGCTCTGCGCAGTAGCCAGGGCAGCTTCTGCCTGCTCTACTTTTATGGCAAGATCGCGGGCATCAAGCACCACAAGTGTATCACCTTTTTTTACTTTTTGGTTATCCTTCACGCGCACTTCATCTATATAGCCTGATATGCGTGGTATCGCCGGGCTTATATTCGCCTCTACCTGTGCATCATCGGTCTCTTCATGATAGATGGAGTGAATGTATTTGGTGATGCCAAAGGCTCCACCCAGTACAACGAGTACGGAAAGAATCATTATAAAGCGTTTATTATTGCGCTTCTTTGGTGCAGGGTGGTGCTCTGCTGCATGGTGCTGGGCATTATTGCCGTGGTTCATGTTTGCGGGATGCTTTACATCTTTTGTTTGCGTATCCATAAGATCTGCTTATCGTTTAATGCTTGTTTTTTACTGTTTGTTATCGTTCAATGCTCCTGCTGTCTGCAGCAGTTTATTATATGCCACCATCGCATCTACTTTGGCGAAGGTGTAATTGAGTTTGGCCTGTAGTTGTGCCACATCTGCCTCCAGCAGGTCGGTAGTGGTTGCCAGGCTGTTGTCGTATTTGTTCTTGGTTATCCTATAGTTCTCCGTTGCCTGAGCTACTGCTTTTTCATACACATTAATTTTCTGGTTGCTTAGCAGGTAGTCTTCATAGGCCTTATTTATTTGTATGCGCACCTGGTCATCGAGCATATCACGGTTTATCATGATCATGGCTTTTTGTGTTTTGGCCTCGGAAACTTTTGTCCCGGCCTTCCATAATGATGATGGTGAATACTTTAATCCTATTCCGCCATTCAGTGCATTGGTAATGGTAAGCAGATTAGGTATATCAGCAGCAATGTAGCCACCGGTAAGCGCGAGGGATGGGTAGTATTCGCCCCGTGCTGCCTTAATGTTTGCATCGGCAGCCTTTTCTCGCATCGCAAGCGCGGCAACGTCTTTCCGGTTCCCCAGTGCCATCTGTTCCCAATCATTGATATTCCTTGCATCCTGCATGGCTAAAAACGATGTCGTATCGGGAATGAGCAGTGTCTCCTCAGGCAGCCCCAGCAACAGGTCCACATTAATATTTGTGACCTTCATATTGCTTTCTGCATCGAGTAAAGAAAGTTCAGTATTCGACTCCTGCAATTCAACCTTTAACAGGTCGTTACGGGCAATGATACCGTTCTTTTCGAGGTTGGTAAAATCTTTTACCCTTTGCTGTGACTGGTGCAGGTTCTCTTTCACCAGGTCAACTGCCGCTCTTGATTTGTATAAATTGCTGTAAGCATTTATAATATTCAGTATCACTTCTTCACGGTCCTTATCGGCATCCAGTTTGGCGGCTTTTTCCAGGTACTTAGCCGACTGTATGCCATAATGTACCCGTAAGCCTGAAAAGACCGGCAAAGAAGCATTGGCAATGCCATAGGCCACCTGGTTTACCTTAATGTTTGCAGCCGGGTTCGATTGCTCGTTGCCACTGCTTTGCGAATTGCTGTTCAACTTAAGGTCTATCGTAGGTTGCGCCAGCCTCATATATGAGCCAGAAACGCTTACCTCCGGCAGCATGCGTCCCTGTGCATCGTGCAGTGAGAGGGTAGCCTCTTTTACTTTTGCATCACTGAGCTTTAATTGTTTGCTATTCTGCAAACCCAGTTGTATAGCCTCATCGAGCGTGATGCTTCTCGTATTTTGGGCCAGTACAGGGCCGCCTGTTACAAGGACAGCCAGTGTGAACGTTACGATCTTCTTAATGGTCATCTTAATTATTGTACGGTGAGTAGTGATTTGAATAATGTTTTTAAATAAGTACCGAGCTTCTTCTTTAAATATTTCTGAAAGTCTTCGTCTGACATGTCCTTGAGGTTATTATACCGCCGGTAAAAAGCCTGGGATGATGTGAAATGATTGGAAGTGCCGATCATGGTAGCCATAAGCAGGGCTACATCAATATTTTTCCGGAATTCCCCTTTCTTCTGCCCTTCCTGCAATATTTTCTTTACCATTTCCATATTACGGGCCTTCGAATCATAGATGAGCTCACTGATATTTTGCACTTCGAGGATAGAGCGCTCCTGGGCCATTAACCTGTAGAAGCACTGGTTCTTCATCATCTTATCGATATAGCTGTCAATGATCCGCTCCAGTTTTTCGGTAGGACTCATAGCCTCATCATTGATCACATTCAGTATCGTGAGGCGGGTATAGCTGATACGGTAGGCAAAAATTGCCTCGATCAGTTTCTCCTTCGAGCCAAAGTAATAGGATATCATAGCTATATTGATGCCTGCTTCCTGGGCTATATCCCTCACAGAAGTCCCCTCAAATCCTTTAGCTGCAAAGAGCCGCTCCGCAGTCTCTATTATCTGCACCTGCTTCTCGTTATAATCTATGGTTTTTGCCTCTTGCATGACGCAAAGTTAAACAGTCGTTTAATTTTAAACAAACGTTTAATTAAATTTAACGATAGATTTTTCTACGGGGTGGAATAGTAAAAAACTATACCGCTAGCTTATTTTGCTCCAGTGCGACTGGTGGGACTGTTCTAAAAGGCTGTGTTTCAATGCCTGGTGCTGTGGTTTTATAAGGCCGGGATCCTCTGCAACCATTTGTATCGCGGCATTGCGCGTTTGCTCCAGTATAGCCGAATCCTTGACGATATCGGCCAGTTTGAATTTTAAAATGCCGCTTTGCCGGGTACCATACAAGTCGCCAGGGCCGCGCATGGCCAGGTCTTGTTCAGCTATGGTAAATCCATTGGTAGTAGCCACCATGATGCGCATACGCTGCACACTTTCTTTTGACAATTTATTACCCGTCAACAGTATGCAGTATGACTGCTCGCCACCACGGCCCACGCGGCCACGCAACTGGTGGAGCTGGGAAAGACCAAAGCGTTCTGCACTTTCTATCAGCATCACGGTAGCATTTGGCACGTTAACACCTACTTCTATCACCGTAGTAGCTACCAGTATCTGCGCATCGCCACTCACAAAGCGCTGCATGTTGCGCTCGCGCAAGGCCGAGTCCTGCCTGCCGTGCACCATGGCTATTCGGTATTTATCTTCCGGAAACCAGATCTTAACCTGCTCATATCCTGCCATAAGGCTTTCGTAGTCCATCTTTTCCGACTCTTCGATCAGCGGATATACGATATATGCCTGCCGTCCTTTGTTCACTTCGGTCTTAATGAATTCCATTACGCGTGAGCGATGCGACTCATGCCTGTGCACGGTCCTGATCTCCTGTCGGCCGGGTGGCAATTCATCGATTACCGATACATCAAGGTCGCCATACAGGGTCATGGCCAGTGTGCGGGGTATAGGGGTGGCGGTCATCACCAGCACATGTGGCGGCACATCGTTCTTAGACCATAAGCGTGCCCGCTGGCCTACGCCAAAGCGGTGCTGCTCATCAATAACTGCAAGCCCCAGGTTTTTGAACTGTACACTTTCCTCTATTAATGCATGTGTACCAACAACAAGAGGAATGCTGCCATCGGCAAGGCCTTTTAATATCTCTTTACGTTCTTTACCTTTTATATTACCGGTAAGCAGGGCCACCGGTATCTGCATTTCCTCTAGCAGTTTACCCACACTTTCATAGTGCTGCTGTGCCAGTATCTCGGTAGGGGCCATCAGGCAGGCCTGGAAGCCGTTATCCATGGCCAGCAGCATCGACATAACGGCCACAATGGTCTTACCGCTACCCACATCGCCCTGCAGCAGGCGGTTCATTTGCTTCCCGGTTGCTGTATCGTGCCGTATCTCTTTCAGCACACGTTTTTGCGCATTGGTCAGGGCGAAGGGCAGGTGTTTTTTAAAGAAGTCATTGAAATTATCGCCTACTGTATCGAAGCGCAAGCCCTGCTGTATGGTATGCTGCATACGTATGCGGGCGATCATCAGTTGCGAGGCAAACAATTCTTCCCATTTCAGCCTGTATAAAGCAGCCTGTTTATGCTCCTCGCTATCCGGGAAATGTACCCACTTTATAGCCTGTGCACGCTGGCAAAGTTTATATTCACTTAAAATATTTGCAGGAAGTATCTCGGAGATTTCCGTAAGATTCACTTTATCAAATAAAGCGCTGGTAAGTTTGGCAAACGAGCGGTTGGTTATACCTTTTGTCCTTAACTTTTCGGTAGTGGGGTAAACAGGCTGCATGCCGGCAATGGCCGTTTCACTGTTCCATGCTTCTATTTCAGGGTGGGGGATATTATATTGGCCGTTGAAAAGGCTCACCTTGCCAAATACTATGTAACGCTCGTTCTCTTTCAATGAACGTTTTATCCATGACGCTCCTTTGAACCATATGAGATCTATGCGCCCTGTCTCGTCATAGAGTGTAGCCACAAGCCGTTGTTTAGGGCCGCGGCCTTCTTCAAATATATTCACCAATATACCGGCTACCTGTATATATTCGGCGTTGGGATCTATATGGCCTATCTTGCTAAGCTGTGTACGGTCGAAGTAGCGATAGGGATAATGATATAGCAGGTCTTCAAAAGTGCTGATACCCAACTCGCTGCGAAGCAGTTCGCCCCGCTGCGGGCCCACGCCCTTCAGGTACTCTATCGGCGACTCTAATATGGATGTTGTGCTGCCTATAAAACAAAAATAAGGAAGCCGCTATTACTTTTAAGAAATGTGGATTACTTTCCGTCCTTATCTATAGCCGCAACCACCTTAAGATTGGCTGCCTTAGCGGCTTTCATGGCTACCATGATATTGTCCCAGGTAGCTTTTTTATCCCCATTTATCACTACCGTTGGTTCGGCATCGCCCGATTTTGCAGCTATGCGGCTAATGACCGGGCTAAGTGAATCGGGAACGGTAAGCGCAGTGCCTACATAAAAGCGCTGTAAAGAATCGATACTCACCACTACGGTCTGCTTGGCTTTTGTATCGCTTTTGGCACGGGGCGTAGATACTTTTACCACGTTGGGATTGGCCAGGGTAGATATAATAAGGAAGAACAGAAGCAATATGAACAGGATATCGTTCAGCGCCGATGTGTGCGGTTCAGAAGATTCCCTTATGTGTTTTCTCAGGTTCATGCAGCTCTTTTAGCGGGTTGGTTCCTGTAATATGTCTAAAAATTCAACCGATGCAGCCTCTATCTTGTTCACATTCTTATTGATCTGTGCATTAAGGTAATTGTAGGCCACATAGGCGAGCAAACCTATGATAAGCCCCACGGCTGATGTCACCATCTTGGTATATATACCGCCCGCAATGGTCTCCAGTGAGAAACCCTGGTGCTGTACATTAAAGAATAGTATGATCATACCGGCAATGGTACCCAGGAAACCGAACATAGGTGCTATACCTGCAAGGGTAGAAAGTATAGAGAGGTTCTTCTCCATCTGGTACACTTCCAGTTTCCCGGTACTTTCCATCGACTTTTCTATATGGTCAATCGGCTTACCTATACGACTGATGCCTTTTTCCACCACATGCGCTATAGGGCTATCGGTATTTTTACACAATGCTTTTGCAGCCTGCATGTTGCCGCTTGTTATCTGCTCGCGAATGCGCAACATGAACTGCGGGTCGGTTTTGGATGCTTTGCGTATGGCCAGCAAGCGCTCAACAAATACATATACCAGCAACAGCGAACAGAGCAGCAGGGGTATCATCAGCACACCACCTTCGCTCAATAGGTGGAACAGTGATATTTTCTCAACAGGTGCACTCGCAGCATCTGCACCGGCTTTTAGCGCAGTATCGGCTTGCAGTAAAATTGTGAATAACGACATGAGGAAGTATAAACTAAGGTTTTAACAAAAGTAGTAAATACACTCTTTAAAGATAGGTTAAAATATAAAAAATGCCGGAAAGCATTAAACTATCCGGCATGTATAAAAATATGATTAAGCTATTGATACAAGCTCAATTTCAAATGTAAGGTCTTCGCCGGCGAGGGGATGATTGGCGTCAAGGACCACAGCTTCGTCAAGTACTTCTGTTATCACTACAGGGAAAACATTGCCCATATTATCGCTCATATGCAGCTCCATACCTACTTCAGGTATCATATCTGCGGGGAATTCGCTTTTGGGATATTCCATCATCATATCATCATTGCGTTGTCCATATGCCTGGTCTACAGGGATGTTGACCGTTTTCTTTTCACCTACCGACATATCCAATACCGCATCGTCAAAACCTTTGATCACCTGTCCACCACCAACTGTAAATTCCAACGGATCACGGCCTTCAGAACTGTCGAACGTGGTACCATTTGTTAATTTTCCGTGATAGTGCACTTTCACCTTATCTCCGCTTTTTGCTTTTTGCATGAAATTTGCCTTTTTTGTTTATGTGCAAGTTACACGATAATATCAAAAATGCAGGATTATCTTTAGGGAAATTTTTAAAGTATATATGAGGCGACAGGCAGTACAGCTTTTTTTTATCACTATCTTATTATTACTCCATACAAGCACTGGCTATGGCGTGCAAAAAGTTGATATAGAAACCGGTGCGGAACAGCTTGACCGATACATTCCTATGCTTAAGAATAAAAGGGTAGGCTTGCTTATTAATCAAACCTCTGTCATCGGTGACCGCTCCCTGCTAGACGTATTGCTTGAAAAGCACATAAATGTTGTGAAAATATTTGTGCCGGAGCATGGTTTTCGCGGTACGGCCGATGCCGGTGCGCATATCAATAATGCTGTAGATAAGCAAAGCGGCCTGCCTATCATATCGCTGTATGGTAATAATAAAAAGCCTGCAGCAGCACAATTAAAAGATATTGACATACTGGTATATGACCTGCAGGATGTGGGCGCGCGGTTCTATACTTATATATCTACCTTGCAATATGCAATGGAGGCCTGTGCTGACAACGGTAAAAAGATAATGGTGCTCGACAGGCCTGATCCTAATGGCTTTTACGTAGACGGGCCCATACTCGACAAGATACACAGCTCATTTGTAGGTATGCAGCCTGTGCCCGTAGTATATGGCATGACCGCCGGTGAATATGCTAAAATGCTGGTTGGCGAGCAATGGTTGGCGACAGCAAAAAAGCCTGAACTGACCGTTATACCATGCAGCAACTATGACCATACTAAAAAATATGAACTGCCGGTAGCACCATCGCCCAACCTTAAGACCATGGCAGCAATATACCTGTATCCATCCCTATGCTTTTTTGAAGGCACCCCTGTAAGTGTGGGGCGGGGCACCGATAAGCCCTTCCAGCAATGGGGGCACCCTGATTTTAAAGGCAAGACCAATTATTTTTTCATACCTAAGAGCAAGGAAGGCGCCAGCAAACCTTTACTCGAAGGGCAGGATTGCTGGGGAAAGCTGCTGGCTGTAAACGAAAAAGAAGCACTGGATAAAGTAAAGAACGGCCTAAACCTGGAATGGCTGATACAGGCTTATAAATGGTATCCTGATAAAGAAAAATTCTTCTCCGGCTTTTTTGAAAAGCTGGCCGGCACCAGCCAGCTCAGGGAGCAAATAGATGAGGGCCTGACGGCTGAAGAGATCCGCGCAAAATGGCAAAATGATATCGATGCCTTTAAAAAAATACGGAAGAAGTATTTATTATATCCCGACTTCGAATGATATAAACATAGTATAACGGTGCATAAACATTATTTTTGCGCCACTCTTATTGAATAATGCAGGGATTCTTCGTTGGTATTTACGATCTCTTTCAGAAGCGAAAGTTTGTTTGCTGGGCTCTGTTCTTTCTTAGCCTGGGCCTGTGGGCCATCCTGTCGTTTCGTGTTAAGCTGAAGGAAGACATCAGCAGTATGCTGCCGGATAGCAAGGCTATTAAGGCTATGAACGATGTGATCAGCCACACACAGGCCGGTGAGCAGGTGATCTTCCTGATGTCGTTCAAAGACAGTACGCGTACAGATCCTGATAGCCTGATCAATGCAGCCAATGATTTCAGGGCCGAACTGGAACGTAAGTGTGCAAAATGGATAGATACCATTACGTTGCAGGTGGGCGGCGGTTACGAGGAGGCACTGGTAGATATCTTTCAAAACAATATCCCTTTATTCCTTACCGATAAGGATTTTGCACAGCTTGATAGCCTGGCACAACCTGAACGCATCAGGCGCACGCTGGAAAATAACCGGAAAATATTGCTCTCTCCCGAGAGCATTGTATTCAAACGCCTGGTGGCGCAGGATCCCATTGGTATGTCGGGTCTTGTATGGCGCAAGCTGAAAAGCCTGCAATTCGATCCTAACTATGAACCATATGAAGGCTACTTATTTTCTGCAAATGAAAAAAGGCTGACCTTCTTCCTGAAACCTAAATACAAGGCCAACCAGACAGGCCAGAACAGCAAGTTTTTTGAAGCAGTTAATGATATAGTGGATAACTGGGAATCGAAGCATGCTGATGCCCACCTGGTTTATTTTGGCGGCCCGGCAGTAGCAGCCGGCAACGCCATACAAATGCGTACCGATACCATCGTCACTCTGTCGGTCACCATTGTGTTACTGCTGGCACTCACATATTACTTTTTCCGGCGCAAGCGCACACCTTTATTATTACTGGTGCCTGTAGTGTATGGTGGCTTGATGGGCATGGGTATCGTTTACCTGGTGCAGGGCTCAATTTCTGTTATTGCCCTGGGTGCCGGGGCCATTATACTGGGTATCGCCATCGATTTTTCCATACACTTCCTGTCGCATGCCCGCCATGCCAAAGATGTACGCAGTACTATAGCCGAGCTTACACACCCGCTTACCATTGGCAGCTTTACTACCATCGCTGCATTCCTTTCCCTTAGTTTTGTACATACACAAATTCTGAAGGACCTGGGCTTATTTGCCGCGGGCAGCCTTACCGGTGCTGCATTATGTACACTTATATTCCTGCCGCATTTCCCACTGGGCATCGACCACTCAAGGCAAAAGCCCACCGTATTTGATGCCGCAGCAAAACTGCATCCAGAGCGAAATAAATGGCTGGTACTGTTCATCATACTACTAACACCTGTGATGCTGTATTTCGGTGTGCATGTACAGTTCGATAGCGACCTGATGCACCTTAACTACCTCTCGCCACGTATGCAGCAGGCACAGGACGAGGTGAGCAAAGCCAATGCCTATGCGCTCAGCTCGGTATTCGTAGTGGCAAATGAAAGTAACGAGGAAAAAGCCCTTGAAAAACTGGAAAGCACGTCGCCGGCTATAAACTACCTGGTACAAAAGGGATGGGTGAGAAGCAGCTCGGACCCTACATTGCTTTTTCCATCAAAGGCCGAACAAACAAAGCGCATAGCGCGCTGGAACAATTTCTGGACTACGGAGAAAAAGCAGCAGGTCATTAGTGATGTAAATAAAGCGGCTGTTGAACTTGGCTATAATACCGAAGCTTTTTCAGCCTTTGATAATACCCTTAACAGGTCATATCACACACTCGATACATCAGCAGTTAAAGTGCTGAAGAGCTTATACCCCGCCAGCTTCTCGGCCGATAATACCAATCATTATGCTATTGCAGCACTTAAAGTGCCGCAGGAACACCGCAAAGAAGTATTCGACTACCTGGCTACCCAAAAAGATGTAACTATTACCGATAAACAGCAGGGCGCACTGCAACTGGTCAATATATTGAATAATGACTTCAATCACATTGCCATTTACTCGTCACTCATCGTATTCTTTGCCCTGCTTTTGGGCTATGGCCGTATAGAGCTTGCACTTATATCTTTCCTGCCCATGGTGATATCATGGATATGGATTTTGGGGCTTATGTCATTGCTTGGCCTTAAATTCAACATTGTCAATATCATTATTTCCTCGCTCATCTTCGGCCTGGGCGACGACTTTGCCATCTTTACCATGGATGGCCTCGTAGAAAAATATAAGACCGGAAGCAATAAGCTTATCTCGGTACGTGCCGCCGTATATGTATCTGTAGTAACGGTGATCATAGGCCTTGGCGTATTGCTGCTGGCAAAACATCCCGCACTGAGGTCTATCGCATTTATATCAGTCACCGGGCTTGTATGCGTACTGTTCATTTCGCAGGTACTGCAACCCTTCCTTTTCAACTGGTTCATACAGAACAGGGCCAATAAGAAGTTCATGCCCTTTACCTTATGGAGTTTTTTAAAATCGCTCTTTGCATTTGCTTACTTCTTCACCGGCTCAATGGTGCTCACTGTTGCTGGTATTATCCTGACCAGGCTTTGGCCCTTCAACCGTAATAAAGCGAAATATATCTATCATGCTTTTGTGAGCAAATACACGTGGAGTATGATGTATATAATGGGAAACCTTAGGAAAAGGGTATATAATCTGCAGGGCGAGGATTTTAAAACACCTGCAGTATATATTGCCAACCATAGCTCCTTCCTGGATATATTGGTCACTACCATGCTCAATCCCCACCTCGTATTGCTGACCAATCGCTGGGTGTGGCATTCGCCTGTTTTTGGTGCTGTAGTGCGTATGGCTGAGTATTACCCGGTTGCTGATGGGGCAGAGCAGAGTCTTGAACCCTTAAGAGACCTCGTGAGCAGGGGCTACTCTGTTGTGGTCTTCCCTGAAGGTACCCGCTCCTATGACGATCGTATAAAGCGCTTTCATAAAGGTGCTTTCTATATAGCCGAAGAACTGAAGCTGGATATTGTACCTCTTGTATTGCATGGCATTAGTTATTCCATGCAAAAAGGCGACTGGCTGCTAAAAGACGGTAATTGCTCCATATATATCCATCCCCGTATCAAACCCGGAGATGAACGCTATGGCAAAACCTACAGTGAAAGAGCAAAACTCATTGGCCGGTGGATGCGCAGCGAATATGAACAAGTGAAAGAAAAGAATGAGACCCCGGCATACTTCAGGGAGCAATTACTGAGAAGCTATACCTACAAAGGCCCTGTGCTGGAATGGTATTGCCGTATCAAGACGAAACTGGAAAAGAATTATGAGCCCTTCCACACATTATTGCCTGGGGAGGGCAAATTCTATGATCTTGGCTGTGGTTACGGCTTTATGAGCTATATGCTGCACTGGGCAGCACCCGGCAGGGCGTTTACCGGTGTGGATTATGATGAGGAAAAGATCGAAACGGCACAAAACAACTATTTGCGGGATGATAATATAAATTTTGAACATGCCGATGTTACAAGTTATGAACTTGAACCATGCGATGGCATTATTATAAGCGATGTATTGCATTATTTGTTACCTGCGCAGCAGGAGCAGTTACTGGAGCGCTGTGTTACAGCCCTTAATGATAATGGCGTCCTCATCATCCGGGATGGGGTGGCAGAACTTAAAGACAGGCACAAAGGCACCGAGGCAACGGAGTTGTTCTCCACCCGGGTATTCAAGTTCAATAAGGTAGAGAACCAACTCCATTTTATTAACCGTTCGTTTATAGAATCCTTTACCCGAAAACACAATTTGCAGATAGAAACCCTTGATTTTACGCGTTTTACGTCCAATCTCGTATTTGTGATCAAAAAAATTAATGATTTTTAATGTTTTTTTACAACTTTATACCTAACTTAGTAGCTAATATTACAGTCTAATAATTTTAATAAAACAGCATAACATGAAAAAAACGCTTCTATTTATTGCATTAGTATTTGGTGCTGCAAACCTTACATACGCTCAGCAGGTTCATAAAGCTGCCATTGTTCAGAATGACAAGAACGCTCAAATGACGCCAGATCAGCGCATTAGCAAGCAAGTTGAGAAAATGACCAGGGCACTGAGCCTTACCGAGCAGCAGCAGACGAGCATTAAGCAAATAATGAAGTCAGGTTATCAGTCTTTAGAACCTGCAAGAGAAGCAAAAGATCATGCTAAAGCTAATCAAATAAAGAAAAACATCGAGCAGCAGGTAGCTGCTGTGCTTACGCCTGTACAAAAAGCCAAGTTCGACAAAATGATGGCGAGCAAAAAGAGCAAAGGCAACAGCATGATGGAAACGAATTAGTACATCAAGATATACTTTATAAAGAAGCCCCGAAAATTCGGGGCTTCTTTTATTGAATGGAATGTCCCCGCTTATTATACTTATAGATGCTTACCAGCCATAGGCAGGTGCCGAAGCATAAAAGGAAAACGATATGCTGTACTATATCTGCAAAGCTGCCATTTCTCAGGATCAGTTCATGAACACCATCGAGCGCCCAATGCAATGGCGATAACAGGGCCACTTTTTGCATTGCGGGTGAGAGTAGTTCTATAGGAACCCATATACCACCCATGGCCGAAAAGATAACGATGGAGATGGCACCAAAGGGCAGGGCCTGGTTGGTGGTCTTAAATATGGTACCAACAAAATACCCATAGGAAGTGGCTGCAAAACCAATAGCAAAAGCCATAGGTATAAGGGCCATCGGGTGAAGACCAAGATGAAGTGCCGGTAATTGTATCAGCGGCATCACCCATATACCGATACTGCACATTACAGCAAACTGTACTACGCACACCATGGTATAAAATAATATTTTACCCAAAGCCACCGAAATATGGGCCCTGGGTATCAGCTCTATCCTCAGGGCACTGCCTTCCTCGCGCTCACGTATGATGTGGCCGCCTATCGGCACCACGATGAAGAAAATACCGAATATGGCCCATGCAGGCACATTATGCTGCACCGAGTTCATATGATGAGTATATGCCCCTTTATCATTCAGTGCCTCTTCTTTCAGCCCTACACCGTCAAAGACCTTTGCCATACTTTCATCATCGGTAGTACTGCTGTCTTCATTGCTCATCCGGCTTAGTTTCGATACTCGTTTTACCAGCTCATTGCTGCAGGCATAGGTGATGTACTTGTCCAGGGCATAATTGATGGATGTGCGGAATGTGGGTTTGGACACTGGGTCGAAGTACATACGGATGTAAGCGTCGTTCCTATGCTCACGCACGGGCAGGGTACTACCCAAGCCTAGCTTTTTCGACAGGTTATTGGCAATGGTGTTGGCAGAGTTTACCACTTCGGCCGTTGCACCCTTAGGTATCACGATACCTACTTTATATTTCCCTTGCATCAGCAGTGTTTTAAGCTTTTGATCGCTTAAAGGCTGCCCGTCAATACTGTCTATTACGTGGAAGTTTTTGCTCTGCTTCAAGCCGTCTTTTATCTGCCCGGCAAGGCTGCCGTGATCGTTGTCGGCCAGCAGCAGGTCGAAGCGCAGCTCCTGGTAGTCCCGGAAGGGGGCATCCTGCACCAGCGCCATTACAATAATAAGAATGGCAGGCATGATGAACAGCAGCAGCAACCCGGCCAGGTCGCGGCGGAATAATATCCATTCTTTTATTATTGTTGCAAGTGTTTTGCGCATAACTTCTTTAGTCCCTTACCGAATGGCCTGTATAATGCAGAAATACATCCTCCAGCCTGCTGCAGCCGGCAGTCTGTGCCACCAGTTCTTTAGGGCTGCCGTTTACAATAAATTTACCTTCATCTATGATCACTACCTCATCGCATAGCTGCTCCGCCTCTTCAAGCAGGTGCGAGGTATAAAGGATCGTATTACCACGCTTATGATATTCGTCGAGAAAGCTCATTATCATCGCCCTCGACTGCACATCTACCCCGGCAGTAGGCTCATCGAGTACCAGCAGTTGAGGCTCATGCAGCAGCGAGGCTATGATATTGGCCCTGCGCTTCATACCACCGCTATACCTGCCCACGCGTTTATCAGCATGCTTTTCCAGGCCCAGCCGTTCCAGCAGGTTTTGGGCCCGCTCTTTTACAATATTATCCTGCAGGCCATAAAGCCTGCCTATATACATAAAGTTTTCCCATGCGCTCATGTTATAGAACAGGGCTATCTGCTGAGGCACTACTCCTGTCATCCGGCGGATGGCCAGCGTATCCCTGCTGCAATCCATGTCATATATCCGGGCACTGCCGCTATCGGCATCCACCAGCCCGCACAGTATATTGATGCAGGTGGTCTTACCTGCACCATTGGGGCCCAGCAGTCCCATTACCTGGTTCTTCTTCACACTAAGGCTTAGCCCATCCAGCGCAGGGTTCCATGCGCCTTTGTACTGTTTATGTAATCCGTCTATCTCTATGGCAAAAGGCATCGGGGATACTGGTAATTTAATGATAGCCCAGGCTTTTGATGAGTGTATCAGGTAGTTTGGGCAATAAATGTCGTGGCAGCAGGAACGAGGTAAGCTCTGCCAGCTCTTTGAATATATAGTGGCTGTCGGCCGCGGCTCGCAGGTAGTCGGCACCGCTGCTGCCCCCTGTGCCCACACGCTTGCCTATGGTACGCTGCACCATATGTATATGCCGGTGCCGCCACATCGAGAGCAACTCATCTATTTCCAGCAGGGTATCCAGCAGTTCATAAGGCAGGTGCAGCATAGGATAGTCGCGGTACAGCATGATGAAGAGGGCATTCCTGTTGGCGTCGGGGCTGAAGCGCCGCTCGGCAGGGTAGCTGCCATCGTTCATGAACAGCAGGTCGAAGGTTTCCAGGTTGCTGCGCTCCGCATCCTGCAGGCTCTCTTCATAAGCTTTGCGGTAGGTAGCCCAGAAGTTGGCCCCTTCAGCTTCGTGCCAGTACGAAGGGTCTTTTATAAAAGGCATACGTTCCAGCCACCTGTTGATGAGCACCAGGAGCGATTCTTCGCTTTCCGCCTTCTTCACCAGCGCTACATCTGCCTCGTTAAGCTGCGTCAGGTAATAGTTCTTTGCATGTCGTTGTTCAAAGGCAAGGCCCAGTGTAGCCTCGATCATCTTGAACTGTATGCTCTGGAAACCCGATGCCGGCCGCAACAGGTCGCGAAAGTCGAGAAAATCGAGCGGGGTCATCGTCTCCAGTACCGCCATCTGGCCCACGGCCACTTCCAGTATGCGGCTCACGCGCTCCAGGCGGTGCACCGTATTATATATGTCGGGGGTATTGTTATGTATATTGGGCTGCTTAAAGATACCGCGCACCACTTCCAGTTCATGCAGTATCTGCTTGAACCATAGCTCGTAGGCCTGGTGTATGATGATGAACAGCATCTCATCATCGGCCCTGATGCCCTCTTTATTGCTCTCGGGCTCCTGGGCATTCAATATTTTATCAAGCTGAAGGTATTCCGAATAATAGACCGGTTTCCGTTCTTTCTTTTCCATATGGGGGCTGAAATTACTAAATGTTACAGGGCAAGTGAAATGATCAATATCATACTCACTTAACTATCCTGCCAATGCGCATAAAAATAGGGAATATAACTTCTTTTAGCTCATTGCTTTTCCAATGTTTTTCCAGTTGCTCAGCTATGAGGTCCACCGGGCTGTGGCCATGCTTAGCCTTAAAATGTCCTGCGCTCGACCATGTATTCAAATAACCCTTCAATTGTTCCGCTGTCCACCTTACCCTGTTGTAGCAAACCGGCGCCTCCAACTCTTCGAAAGGGAAGGGTATTGTTTGGTAGCGCTCGTCCACATACTTACGCTCTTTATCCCAGTAGAGCCCCAATATGTCCACATAGATATTGTTCACTATCTCGTCGATGGGGCCATTGTCCACCTGTAGCAGTATATAGGTCCAGGCTGCTATTATGGCCCCGTCTTTGGCCACACGCTGCACCTCGTTGTAGAAGGGCCCGAAATCGAACCAGTGTATGGCCTGTGCCACGGTAATAAGGTCCACGCTGTCCGCGGGCAGGCTGGTTTGCTCGGCACGCTCCAGTTTGTATATGATATTCGGTGCCTGCACGGCATTGTCCAATTGTTTTTGGCTGATGTCGGTGGCATATACCGTCTTGAAATGCCCGGCCAGCACTATAGCTACCTGCCCGTTGCCCGTGCCGCAGTCCCAGGCCATATCGAAGCCCTTCACGAGGCCCAGCAAATGGTCATATAATTCCTGGGGGGTATTGGGCCGGTATTGGGCATATCCTGCTGCCTGCTGCGAGAAGATATCTTTAACATTGTTCATCTTGATGCTATTTGCCTTTTTCAATGGTAAGATGGAACTCCCCTCAGCCAAAGAATAAAACCAACATAATGTCATATAATGTTACGGTCCTGCTAATTTCAGCTTTACCGGGTCGTTTCATTTGGCTATGCTTTTGCGCTTGCTTACATTTACAAAGCTAATCTATCCCGTGTATTAAAAAACGTATCGCATTATGGCAGTACAGTTCCTTCCGCAGATCAGCGCCGCCGCGCTCAAAGAAAAACAAGCTTCGCCCGATATCGACGACCTGTACGAACTGCTGGTAACCCCCCTGCACGAGGAGCTCTACAAGCGCCAGACCTTCGATTTTTTCGATGAGCTTACACCCGGCCAGCAACTGCTCATATCTTACGACTATGTGCGCGCACAGGTGGAGCAAGGGGGCTTTATACAGTTGATACAGAATGGCTACATTGGCCTGCTGCCCTCCATGCCTGCATGGCTGCAGGTAGTGGGCGCCCACGAGATGGCGCAACTGCTCGATAATGTACTGAAGATATACGTGCAGCACCGCGATATACTGGGCAAAGAGCGCACCGTGGAAGAGTTTGCCCTGCTGTATAACGAGTTCAAAGAGCTGGAACAATCCGATGCCGATTTTATGCGCCTCAACGAGCCTACCGTAAAGCTCATTACCGGCTACGCCATGCATCACCCGGAGGAGTTTGCCGAAGTGATATAACATTAAGCTCCCCTCTTTAGTTGGCTGGCGCGCGGCAACAAAGAGGGGTGGATTGAGCCAGACAAAAAATGTATTTCCTATAAATGGCACAAGACGGGGTGATTAATTTACTCGTTGAGTCTCTTTTTAATTTACTCGTTGTGTCTCTTTTTAATTTACTCGTTGTGTCTCTCCCTTCAGAGGACACGACGACATCAGGGCCCGTTGCTCCTGATGTTCCGTCAGGGCATCAGGTGCTATCAATAAAACGCCCTTTTGCAAAAGCCTGCCCCGATTATTTCGGGGGGTATTCAAAACTATAACGCCGGGCAAAAGAACGCAGCTTAATAGTAATACGACAGATCCAGCAATCCCTTCATGCCATAAAAATCCCTTGCGCTGCTATAGATATATGCCTCCTCCCGGTCACATATCCCCGCCCGAAACGGGTTGTCATGTATATACTTAAGCTTCTGCTCATAGAAAAGGCGCGAGTGTATATGCTCCGGGTGATTGCCCGGCTGCCAGAATGTGATATCTTCATGTGGCTTTAGCAGCCATAGCAGCCAGTTCTTGCGGCTTTCGTGTTTGTTGTTCGCTATCGCCTCAACCACTTTTGATGCAGTATATTTTTTGAAGTCGCGCAGCGTATCGCTTAGCTCGTTATCGCCGGTGCAGGCCGCTATCATGTGCAGGTGGTTGCTCATGATCACCCAGCCATACTTCAGCAAGCCTTTTTCCTGTTGGCAATATTTCAGGCTATCTATTATGATATCCGCATACTCCCTGCGGCTGAATACATCCACCCATTGTGTTACGGTAGCCGTAATAAAATACAAACCCTGCTGGTCATCGATACGGTAGGAAAAACCCATAGCAATTTTTTGTTTAAATTAACTATATTTGATATTAAATAGTGAATGTACTGCCCGGAGCGGGAACTTGCAATGGTAACGCTATTAAGCTATTGTATTGAATACTGAACTACATACCGATGAATACCTTCAGAGAAGGGGCTTTATCAGTACCACCGGATGCCGCAAGCGAACATCCGGAGGAACTAGTTCTGGATGTGTACCCAGCCAATATAATACAATAGCCAATGGCTACCAAAACAATATAACGAACTGTTCACTATATAACAACGTAACGAACGGCAGGGCGAACCTCATAAGTGGCTACGACAATATTGCTGCTGCCAACTATGCCAATATGTATAACAGCATAGGCAATGGCTACAATAACTTTATAACAGGCAACAGCTACCATAATACCATTGGCGGCGGGCTGAATAACTATATCTTCAGAACGGCTACGCTGCTTACCGGCAATGTTATAGGTGGCGGCGGTGCTAACTGTATCACAAGCAGCTATTCTGTCATAAGTGGTGGCTGCAACAACTCCATCTCCGGTGCTTACTCCGCTATACTCGGTGGTAGTGGCAATACAGACAGCGGCTATAATTATGTCGGGATTTTTGGCTGTAATATCGCTGCTACATGCCCTGGTTTTTTCTATGTTAATGACTTGGTCACTTGTAGCATTCCAGCAGGGAATCCTGCGACATGCGCACCACCAGGCACTGTACCTCCTGGTGGTTTATATTTCGTATGTATTGGAGCATATAAACAAGTTTGGGTTGCATAATTTAAATTTACTGGCATTCGAAAAATGAGACATTTATTTTTTATACTTTCAATTTGTTTTTTCGCCTTTTTGCAAACTGGCTATACACAAATAATCACATCAATTGCAGGCGGAGGCGCTACATTGGGAGATGGGGGACCTGCTATACTTGCTAAAACAAGTGGACCTGCCGGAGGTTGTTTTTGATAAATTTGGTAATTATTATTTTTGGCAAAGTTTAAGTGCCCCACGAATAAGAATGATTGACACTGCTGGTATTATTACTACTGTTGCAGGAAATGGGGTACAAGGATATTCTGGAGATAATGGGCCTGCAAATGCGGCCAAAATATATCCTCAGGAATTCGATGTTGATTCGGTAGGCAATATTTACATAGCAGATCGCTATAATAATAGAGTACGAAAAGTAGATGTGAGTACCCATATTATTACAACAATAGCTGGAAACGGAATTTTGGGTTTTTCTGGGGATGGAGGTCCGGCCCTTCAGGCCGAAATAGATCCTTTAGGAATCTGTGTAGATCGAATTGGAAATTTATATATCATCGATGGGGGACTTAGAGTAAGAAAGATAGATACGGGAGGTACTATTAACACGATTGCTGGCAGTGGGAATGCTGGATATAGTGGTGATGGTGGGCCGGCACTTAATGCGGATTTAATGATAAACTATGGCATTGAAATAGATACTAATAGCAATATATATCTAGCATGCGAAAGTAGAATTCGCAAAATAAATCTCAACACCGGATTAATAACAACTATTGCAGGAAACGGAAATGTAACATATATAGGAGATGGCATGCATGCAGATTCGGCACAGTTCAGTGCCTTCAACATAGGTATAGATTTAGCAGGAAATGTATATATCGCTGATATCGGAAATGATCGTGTTTATATGGTTGGTACTGATAGCATATTCCACAAAATTGCAGGAACAGGTGTAGAAGCCTTCGGCGGAGATGGCGGTAATGCTGATACTGCAAAATTATTTAATCCTGAGGGGATTGCTGTAGATAAGTGTGGTAACGTATACATAGCAGATGATGCCAATAATCGCATTCGCAAAGTCACTTACGATTCTACTTGCAGTTATTCCAGCCCTGTTGACACCACCGATACCACTACGGCCATACACAGTATAGCTACCGCAGGCAGTATCAGTATATACCCCAACCCGGCAAAGCAGCAGATCACGATATCGGGCGGTGGTGATGTACGGGAGGTAATGATACTCAATACCATCGGCCAGGTACTCATAGCGCAAAAGAGCTACAGCAATAAAGCAGTAATAGATGTAAGTGCACTGGGCACAGGTATCTACTTTATAAAAGTTATAGACAGCAGTGGGGCAGAAGTAGTGAAGCGGTTCTTAAAAGAATAAGGAGGTCTTTTTACATCTTCTTTACCCCTTGTTCTCTCCCTTCAGCTCATAATGGCAAGCCGGTGATGATGCCACGCTCAAATTTTAAAAATAACGTATTCCACCCGGAGGCTTGGCAACCTTCATTGCATACTTTGGTGCCATGGTCAATATGTTGGCAATCTTATTAATCCTTTAAATCCCGCCTGTCCCGATTTCTTTCGGGAGCTCAGGCAATTTTCCTCCTCATTTCTTCGTACCTTTGCACCTCCAAAAACAGGTTAAAATAACATTTTCCTTTAATTTTTGGTTTTGACCATTAACTTTTGATATAAAGCATGATATCAGTTTCTAATTTATCGCTTCGCTACGGCAAGCGTGTGTTGTTTGAGGATGTGAACCTTAAGTTCACCGAGGGCAATTGTTATGGCATCATAGGTGCCAATGGTGCCGGCAAATCCACCTTCATGAAGATACTTTCAGGTGAGATAGACCCCAGCACCGGCAGGGTAGAGATATCCAAAGATCAGCGCATGAGCGTACTGAAGCAGGACCACTACCAGTTCGACGAAACATCTGTCCTGCAAACAGTTATGATGGGCAATTCAAAACTTTTTGAGGTGATGCAGGCCAAGGATGCCATTTATGCCAAAGAAGATTTTAGCGAGGAGGACGGCATAAAAGCAGGGGAGCTCGAAGCCATCTTTGCCGAGATGGATGGCTGGAATGCCGAGAGCGATGCTGCCACGCTGCTCAGCAACCTGGGTATTAAAGAAGACCTTCATTATAAACTGCTTAAAGAGCTGGATGGCAACCAGAAAGTGCGTGTGCTGCTGGCACAGGCCCTCTTTGGCCACCCCGATATCCTGCTGCTTGACGAACCGACCAATGACCTGGACCTGGAAACCATCAACTGGCTGGAGAACTTCCTGGCCGATTATGATAAGATCGTGCTCGTAGTATCGCACGATCGTCACTTCCTCGATACGGTCTGCACACACGTAGCCGATATCGATTTCGGGAAGATCACCATATTTACCGGCAACTACTCCTTCTGGTACGAATCCAGCCAGCTATTGCTCAAGCAGCGTACCGATGCCAATAAAAAGGCAGAAGATAAGATACGGGAGCTGCAGGAGTTCATCGCCCGCTTTTCGGCCAATGCCTCTAAATCCAAACAGGCCACCAGCCGTAAAAAAGCCCTTGATAAGATCAAGCTCGAGGATATGGTTGCCTCCAACCGTAAGTATCCCGCCATACTCTTCAACAACCAGGTACGTGAGGCCGGCGACCAGATACTGGAAGTGAAAGGCTTGGGCAAAACAGTGAACGGGGAGGTCTATTTCAAAGACATCAATATCGACGTGAGGCGAGGCCAGAAGATAGCCGTACTTTCGCATAACTCATTGGCTACTACAGCATTTTATCAAATACTTGCAGGAGAAGATAAATCTTTTGAAGGCGAATTTAAATGGGGCGTGACCATAACGCCAACCTACCTGCCCGCTGATAACCACGATTTTTTTGAGAAGAAAGACCTCAACCTGATCGACTGGTTGCGCCAGTACTCCGAAGAGAAGGACGAGACCTTTATCCGTGGTTTCCTGGGTCGCATGCTCTTCTCCGGCGAGGAGACATTGAAGCAATGTAATGTACTGAGCGGTGGCGAAAAAATGCGCTGTATGATCAGCCGCATGATGATGCTGAAGGGCAACGTGCTGATGTTCGATGAACCCACCAACCACCTGGACCTCGAGAGCATTACCGCCCTCAACAATGGTATGAAAGATTTTAAAGGCACCATCCTCTTCACCACGCGCGACCATGCACTGGCCGAGACCGTAGCCGACCGCATACTTGAACTTACCCCCAACGGCCTCATTGACCGTGAAATGGAATTCGACGAATATGTGAGCAGCGACAAGATCAAAGCCATCCGTGCAGAGATGTATGGTGAAGCGCTTGTATAACATATTGAGTATACTGGTATGGGGCAGGGTAGCAAACCCTGCCCTCATTATTATGAACCAACAAGGCTAAAGATTATATTTATCCGTACAAACCTTCTTATATGATCGCTTATAATCCGAAGGACTGGCTCATATTTATTTTTAAGGTACACCGCGCCGATACCATACGCCAGCTATTTCCCCTGCTGCTGATGGTAGCCATTTATTCAGCCGGTATAGCCTGGTGGGAGTTGACCTATTTCGGCCCCGAGCATAGCTGGCTGAAGAACCTGCCTGTATTGCACAGCCTGCTGGGCTTTGTCATATCGCTGCTGCTGGTCTTTCGCACCAATACTGCGTATGACAGGTGGTGGGAAGGCCGCAAGCTATGGGGCGCCCTGGTAAATAACAGCCGTAACCTTGCCATAAAACTTAATGCACTCCTCGACGGGCAGGATACAGATACCCGCAGCTTCTACCGCCGCATGATCCCGCTTTATGCCAAGGTACTGATGGCGCACCTGCAGGCAGAGCAAACCCGCTGGTCGCTCGATGAAAAGGAACACCCGGAGTTTGCCACCATCGATATGAGCAAGCATGTGCCCAACCAGGTAGCCCGGCTAATGATCAGCAAAGCTGTGCTGCTGCACCGTTCCGGCAAGATAAGTGGGGATGAACTCATCGTCATCAACGGGGAGCTGCTCTCTTTTACCGATATCTGCGGGGCTTGCGAACGCATCAAGAATACCCCCATCCCTTATTCTTACAGCGCCTTCATCAAAAAGTTTATATTTTTCTATATCATGACATTACCGCTGGGCCTCGTGTTCCAGTTGGGCTACCTGGTAGTGCCCGTGGTTACCCTGGTGCTGTATGTACTGGCCAGCCTCGAGATCGTGGCCGAGGAGATCGAAGACCCCTTCGGCACGGATACCAATGACCTGCCTATGGATAAGATATCGGATAACATACAGCGGCACATAGCCGAGCTGATATAGAAGATCTTACCTGGATGCAGTGAGTGCAGGAGCCGGGGTAAACTTGATGACCGTATGCGTTGCAGGCTTCAATGTGCGCAGATAAGTATATATAGCGGCAAGATCTTCCGCCGTCATATGGCTGTACATTGTCCATGGCATCCAGGTATTGAAGGTGCCCGGGCTTATGGACGGAGACTGGTAACTACTGTCTGCATAGGCTTTGAAACGATTTACGAAGGCTTGTTCGCTCCATGTGCCTATACCTGTTCCTTCATCGGGTGTTATATTAGCAGAGCGCACCGTAGAGCCATCGGGTAAAGGGAACTCGCGCCCACCGCTGAAGGCCAGCTCTTTGATGATCTGCCCCTGTTTCACCTGTGTATGGCATTCCACGCATCCAGCAGCATTCACCAGGTAGGCACCATAAGCCAGCTTGTCACTCGCCGGTGGCCGTGTTTGAGGAGTAGCTTTGTGCGGAATGGTATTAACTATAAAGTTCATAGGGAAATCGTTTTGATGCTCCGGTATTTTATTCTCTACAGGCTGCAGCGTACGTATATAGGCTATGATGCACTTGATATCTTCCGGATCCATGCTGCCATAATAGGGGTAGGGCATTACCGGGAACATAGCCTTCCCATCTTTATCCACGCCCGTAGTTATGACCCGGAAGAGCTCGCCATCCGTATAGCGGCTAATACCTGCCGGTGTTATATTGCGTGAAGTGTATGAACCGGGGAAGCCATATTTCTGGTCAAAGAGTTCACCGCCTTTGCCCAATGTACCCGGCACCACGGGACCAGAGAACTTGCTCCAATCGCGGGAGGAGTGGCAGTCCATACATACGGTAACACTATTGGCGAGGTAGCGGCCACGTTCAATATTTTCGGGGGTCATGGCCACCTTCATATCGGGTGCGGGGCCTACATTGGGCAGGGCCAGTTTTACATAAGTGAGCAAACCGGCTACTGCTATGATGACGAGCAGGACCAAATAACCTAAAAACTTAAGGACTTTACGCATAGAGGCAATTTTTAATAGTGGATGACATTAAAACATGCCTCTAAAGTATATATATGTATTCATATTTGCAATAGGGTTATAAAACAGATCATTTACTCATAACATTTACCGGGCTTAGGGTTGGCAATATGATGCGCGATGCGTTGGTGGCCTCATGGTACACTTTAATGGTGGACTTTATAAAGTCATCATCGTAAGCGCGGTATATATTAAGGAACTGCTGCGGGTTGCGATCTACAAGGGGGAACCAACTGCTTTGCACCTGCACCATGATGCGGTGGCCTTTGCGGAATACATGCGCCACATCGGGCATGGTATATTTCACCTCGGTCACTTCGCCGGGCTTGAAAGCCTCCGGATCGGACAGGCTATTACGGTAGCGGCCACGCATCACCTCGGCACGCACCAGCATCTGGTAGCCGCCCATAGGGTAGTCTTTGCCATTACCGGCGCCATCCTTTTTATCATCATAGCTGAAATCGTCGGGGAACACATCTATTAGTTTCACAATAAAATCGGCATCGGTGGTGGAGAGCGACACAAAAAGGTCGGCTATTACGGGGCCGCCTATAGTGAGATCATCGGTAAGGGGGCCGCTTTTGTAGACCAGTACATCGGGGCGGCGCGCTGCAAAGCGCTGATCGTCATCCATATACTCGCGGGTACGATCCCAGTGCACGCCTTCGGCATAGGGCACAGGATTGGCAGGATCGCTAATATATTTGTCGCTGGAGTTCTCCATCTCCGGTATCACAAGCGACAGACCATTATTGGGCTGCAGGTAGAAGGAGCGGTTCTTCTTTTCCTCAGGGGGCCATTTATCGAAAGTATGCCATTCGTTGGCACCGGTAAAGAATATATTGGCTTCCTTAATATCGGTTATATCTCCTTTATTTTCAAGGTGATAGCGGAAGAAAGGCTCCTCGATGTGCTTTTGGTAATATTCAGCCGTTTTGCTGCCAAAGCGTATATTGCCCAGGTATTCGCCCGTGGTCTTTGCCCAGGCGCCATGGCTCCAGGGGCCCATCACCAGCCGGTTATTGTTCTTCGCATCTTTTTCTATGGCTTTGTACAGGTTCCAGGCACCGTAACAATCTTCCGCATCGAAAAGGCCGCCAACCACGAGGGTAGCCGTGCCGGGGACAATATGATCTACGAAATTGCGGGGGTTGCGCTTGTACCACCATTTATCATAATCGGGGTGGGTATAAAGGTCTTTCCAGAAGGCTATGCTGTCGCCCATGAGCTTGCGGAAGTTGCGCAGGCTGCCGGTCTCGAGGTAAAACTTGTAATTATCTTTAGTGCCGTAGTGCTCAAAACCTTTTACGCCATGCCTGGTAGGTTCGGGGCGGGGCTTACCAAAACCGGAGTAAAAACTGAAACCATCCATGATAAAGAAGGCTCCATTGTGATGAAAGTCATCACCTGAAAACCAATCAGTTACAGGCGCTTGCGGACTTACTGCTTTAAGGTTTGGATGACCACAAAGGGCGGCCATAGTGCTGTAGAAGCCAGGGTAGGAAACGCCGAAAACACCTACATTCCCATTATTATTTTTCACATTATTCACCAGCCAGTCGATGGTATCATATGCATCGGTACTCTCATCTATAGCGCCTTCTTTCTTGTCGGGGTTGTAGGGGCGTATATCCACAAAATCGCCCTCGCTCATGTAGCGGCCGCGCACATCCTGCAGCACCATGATATAACCGGCTTTGAGGTAATCCATCCAGTAATAGTTCCAAAAATTTTTGAATGAGTCCTTGCCATAGGGGGCTATGGAATAGGGGGTGCGGCATATGAGTATGGGGTGCAGGCCCTTGCTGTTCTTAGGGCTGTATATGGCGGTATATAACTGCTTGCCATCGCGCATAGGTATATAGAGCTCCTGCTTGGTATAGTTGCGCCGGGTCCATACAGAATCGGCTTTGGTACTGCTGACCTTTGCTTTGGTCTTTGGTTCGGCGAAGGAGCAAAATGCAGCCAGGAGCAGGATGCAGGTAAGGATATGTTTCATATATATACGCTGAAAATGAGGTTTTAAAAGTAGGGAATTTGAGGGAAAATCTTTAAGCCTGCAGGCATAAATACCCGGCTGGAGCTTACCCGGCCTCTGCTTGCGGAGTTATTAAAAAGCAGAAGTACCCTACAGGACAAATATAATTCATTAAGTTGATTTTCAAATGATTAGGTGAATTTATCTCTATTTTGTTACTTCCGGTTCACTTCCGGGAGGGTTCCGGTTTATTTCTGCCTGCTTCGGGATATTTCCGGTAGTCATTATTTCCTGTTGCGAGAGGGGCTACCGGCCGAAAAGCAAGCCAGGAAAGCCATATGCATGATAATAGTTATTTCCTGTTATTACCTGATCTACTTTTGAAGTAAAGCCGGAGTGCTCATCATTCCATGCCGATTTTTTATCCTGTATGGTATGCGCAGCGGCGGAGAAAAGCCAAATGCCTATGCAAGATACGAAACTGACGGAGGGGCTTCCAAATTTTAATATCCACATCCAGGATCAACTAAGCTAATAGCTATTATCTTAGTTGCCTGAAATATACCATAAGCTATGAGATCGAAGATCATCGCGGGCATCCTGGCCCTGGGGCTTTTTGCCGGCATCAGCAGCCATGCCATGCCCAGGCACCGCAAACACAGGGGACATCCCAAACACCGGAGCTCGGCCCAGCATAAGCATAGCCATGCGCACAAGCACAGTACGGCCCACAAACATAAAAGAAAGTAGCCTGAGGCACCAGGGGTAGCAGTAGCAGGGAAGCCGACCACTTTTTGCGACGCTACATTGCTAGGAGCAGCAATAGGGAATATGGCTAGAGGTGCTTCTGGATCGTTATTATTCTACTTAACATAATGTTAATTATAGAACAAAAAGAAAAACAAGATAAATAGCGGTTACATAATCTCCTTACAGTTAAGCAGGTTTAAGGCATCGGGCTATAGTCTATTATACTTGATGCCTGGGATCCTTGAATGCCTTCAGAGAAGGGTTTTATTAACAGCACCTGATGCCCTTCGGAACATCAGGAGCAACGGGGGCAGTACTTAGTTCTAAAAAGGAAATACCCAGAAACCATCTCTGAACTCAGGGTACTTGAGGACTTCCTAACTGTAATCTTAGTAGAACGGTAAATCCTGTACTGATTTACATTCTATAGTAAAGAACAGGTTACTGACAGCATTTCTTGATATCAATATAGCTTTGACATCAAATTCCTCTTCCTCTTCAAAGTCATCAAGCATATTCGCAATATCTGCTTTTGTATGCTTTAGTGTATTGTGTACTAGCTCAAAATATACATTAGCGATTCTATTGCCCACTTGTGTAACCTTATCCAATGGCCATATAGTTATATCGTAGATTTTCTGATTATTGTAAGTCTCCCCTATATGCTTAGACAGGGAATTAGCCAGTTCAATTGCTTTAGATTTTGTAAAGATTTGCTTGTCTGACATAGTTCAAAGTTTCCTCCAATATACACACATATGTCAAAAAACAAACTACCTCCTGCTACTCAGGTGATCAATGGTGCATTGTACAAAAGGGTTAAAGGCTATACGCAGTATTACATCAATGAGTCAGGTGATGTATGGGGCATCTATGAATGCCAGCTACTAAAGGTCTATATGGTTCAAGCTACAAGTTACCGGTATTGCTACCTGTACAGGTATGGTAAGAAAGTACCTAGGGCGCCTGAAGTTACTACTTCAGGAAAGGCACAGAAAGCTATCTGAAGGCCGAAAATATGTTCATCGAGGATAGCCCAGGTACAGGTAGTGACTATAAGAATGGCCTGCAGAATGGAGTTAAGAAACACTCATAGCCGAAGATCCTACGGAACTTCTTAAAAAAGAATAGGTACAACACTTTACAGTGAGTTGTTAGGTTAGTTTATTTCTTAAATATTTCATTGACTTCATTTCTACCAATAATGGCAATCACTTTGTTTACCGAACTCAGTGAACTCCAAAACAGCATCAAAATGATGTAATTTAACGCTATATAAATTAGAGGCACTAATGAGAATAAAATAACTAGGACTACAGCTTTGACTTCGATATTGGGTTCCAAAGTGTATTCTAACAATTGTTTTCCAGGAGGATTATTAGAAAATATTAAGGCCAAAACAAAAAATAACAAGCAAATCAAAAAGTTTAGAAAAGTGAGAATTATATAATTGTACTTTTTTATCAAATATGGAAATATTAAAAACACATAAAAGTAAAATAATACGGAAAACTTCAAGTAGTATAAGATGAAATTATGTATGTAGTTTACACACTCCGGTTCCTTAAATTCTTCAGCAATTGCAGTAAGCAACACCATTACCACACAAAAGCAACCATTATAGAAAAAAGCAGGGAAAAACCTCTTAGAGACAGTATGTTCTTCATGTGACCTATGAATAAAAAAGCTTGAGACATTAAAGCAGATTAAGTTTATTTTTTTAATGCCTTTTAAAAATAACCGGTAAGTCCAACGCTTTATTCTTTGTATCCTTCGGCTAGCTTCTCCTCGAGGAATTACCATCCTAGAAAATTCCTCAATCCTTGAATTATATAAAATAGCTAATTGCTCCTTGTATTCTAGATGCCCCTTTAATTGAACTGCTCCTTTTTCAAAGAAAGAAAACAGGGCAATGCCACCAAAATAAACCTCAGCTAAGAGAGCAAAAAAATGGGAATAGTGATAAAAGTTCATGTAAATATTTACTAGGTTATTTCTCCTGCTTTTTCAAAAGCCTCCTGAAATAAATCATCCAGCATTATTGATGTGCTAGAATCATTAAAGCTAAACCAGGCAAGGTAATTATGGATATCTTTTTCATATCTAAACATTGTCTTATCAAAGACTGAATAATGGAATTCATTTCCTTTATTATCCAATCTGTTTAATAAAATAGCACCTGCAGCTTCATTTAATTGTTTAAATCTGATATTTTTTCCCTCACGCTTATATTCCTGTAATAGTAAATATGTTTTGGACCTTGGATTGGGGTCATGGATAAATAGAATATTAAGTTCAATTCCGTCCCTACTTAGGAAGTTTTTTAAAGACTCAATATAATTGGGCTGATCACTTACATTGCCGTCCAGAGATCCAAGTAGTAAATTAGCTGAATGTCGTGTATTCTCAAAAAGCGCGGACATTGCTACAGAAGCATGATCAGCACCGGCATTAGGAAGAATATCCGCGGATTTTTCTGCTGCCTTTACCTTAACTAATTCAATGAATTTTTCGAGCTCATTCATTGTAAAATAACGTTCAAAAATGATACCATAGTATAGAATCTGTAGCCCTAAAGCTGCCTGTTGATGCACAAAAAAATAAATATTGTTTTAAAATACAAGACTTTAGCAAATATTTTATATATTAAATGTCCACTAACTTGACATAATCCATTTGTAATCTCTAGGGGTTGATTAATACTACGTGACAAAATGTCCAATCAGTATAGAAAATATCTATAAGGTAGCCTTTTCGGGTAAATAGACATTCTTTATCGCTCTCCTATAGGCAAGCAACCTTGCAGTTTGCACCACTAACGGCTGGCGCACCGGGTTAGATTAACTGTAAATAAAAAGGTGCAATTAAGCACCTTAACAAGATTTCGATACTGGAGCTTATTTTATAAGCTTCTCAACAATAGCCAATACAGTAGCTATTATTTGTGCGATAATCACGATTAGCTGCTGCATGGTTTTCTTGTCCATCTTCTGCATGGATTTGAAAATTTGAAAGCCTTCGATGCCGCCAGCATCTTAGGCTTTTTTGTTGCCCACACCGCGGGTAAATCCCATCCAGCATCTCGCCAGTAAAATTATCTTTCTCTTTCACACTACAAATATAACGCAAATAGTATATCGAAAGTCTCAACAGGCCACGCTGCCACTAGTGTTCGTTCTATAATTGACGTATCGTTAAGTACTTGTGGCTTTACTGAAAAAGTATGCCACTGCGATACTCGCGCCTTCGGTAGCATAACGCAGAATTATAGAACAAACGTCAATGACGGCCACCGCAGCGATCAAGGTTTAAGATATCCACATTTTACATCTCCTGGTACCAGTTAGGTGCCGGGAGTTTTAATTTTGTTACATGCAGGTACCGGGCCCTTTGTATGCCAAACTAGAACAGATGCGCTTTTTTGGCTACATTTCAGACAAACAGTACTCAATGATCGTGGCTGCCATAGAAGACGAACATTGCAGGGTAAAATATGATGTGATACATGGTAAGGATGGTGCTCTTAGCATTACCTGGGAGCTGAAGCTTACGCGCCATTTTGATATAAGCGAAAATCCTTAGCGGGAAAAGATGCTTAAAAAAGCAGTGATACAAAATTCAATAACAGATCTTGCAGGGCCTATAGCCCAGCTCTTTGGCTTTTGCTTCAGTTACATTGGCTATCTCGTGGCTGCAGCGCTGCAGGCCGTGACAACTGAGGGAATTGTGGTAGGCATAGGCACTACGTGATTCGCAGATGTACACCTGCGGTTGTTCCTTCTTCTTAACCGGCTGCTGCGGAGCGGGCTTAGTGACGGGCTCTTTCGGGGTTTGCCCCTGGATGCCGAGGGATAAACCAATAAACAAGAGTGTGCTTAGCAGCTTTCTCATATAAATGGCCTTTCAACAAAGCTATTGGTTAACCTATTAATAATCAAGGGTGAAAACACCCACATATGAAGTGGTTGGTGAGCGAACAATCACCCCGACCATTCTTTAAGCGGATAGATTGCGTCTTCCCCGCAATAACATCTGTTTGAATGGTCACGCCGAGTTGTTAGCGGGAACGAACATCCCCCTGGCCCCCTTCGGCTATACGCGGGCTTCCGCACAAGGGGGAAATATTTCGTGCGTTTTGGCCCGCGCACAGAGCACCCTTCGACATGGCTCGGGGTGACAGCTATGATGTTAGTGTTACAAAAAGGGGGCTGTTTTGTTAGCCACGAACGAACATCCTCCTGCCCCCCTTTCGGCTATGCGCGGGCTTCCGCACAAGGGGGAAAATATTTCGTGCGTTTTGGCCGGCGCACAGAGCACCCTTCGACATGGCTCGGGCTGACAGCTATGATGTTAGTGTTACAAAAAGGGGGCTGTTTGTTAGCCACGAACGAACATCCCCCTGACCCCCTTCGGCTATACGCGGGCATCCGCACAAGGGGGAAAATGTATGTGGCCAGTGTACAATAATGTGTGCAGGCAACCGTTTAATGGAGCATGAAATCGTTCACAATCAGCATGTTATCCGCAGTTACCTTATTATGGGCCAGCTCCTGCAAGCGGGACAAGTATTACCGCTGCGAGTGCCAGAGCAGCGACAGCACGGCACTATACGAGATAGGCCGCAGCGATGCGGACCATGCCTATGCCCTATGCAGGAGCAACGAGGACAGCAGCACCAGCTGCATTATGTGGGTAATGAAGTAGCCCGGCCCGGTATTAATTGATAATGAACTTATCGGTGGTCTTCGTTTGCCCGGCGAGGATCTCGTAAGTGTACATACCCGAGGGCAACTGATCGCGTGCTATAAGGATATTGCTGAACTGATCGCTTATGGTGCAGGTACGCATGAGCACACCGGCTACATTGTAGATATTGAGGGTGCCTGTGTGCACACCGGCGGGCAATGCATAGCCCAGGGTGGCGGCATCGTGCATGGGATTGGGGGCCATGCTGTGCTGCATGCCGGCAGGCTTCTGTGCTATATTCACATTGGTGGTCCACTGGCCCGGCAGGTCATAAATATCTACCGAAGCATATTGCGGATTGGAATGCGCTTTGTTTACCATCAGCTTCCAACTGCCATTGATATCGAATGCGCGCACATATGTACCATCGGTATAGGTTTGCAATACAGTGCCGTCTTCGTTGATGAGCCTGCACGTGTAGCCCGTATTGGGGTACAGGGCAGTGCAAATAACGACAACCTCTATCTTGTTATCATTGTTGAAGAGGTATTGCGAGGGCAGGTAAAAATATGGATAGCCGAAACCCGCCGGGATATTGGTGGGTATGGTGCGGAACAGGGAATGATCATCGTTAAAGAGCAGGAGGTTGTGACTGAGGGTATCGATCATAATATACTTGTCGCCATAGTCTTCGAGCCTGCAGACGTTGGCAGAGGTGTAATTGCCCTGGTATGTATGCTCTAATGTGCCCTGCGCATGGGCGGTAAGGGATAATGCAGATAAGATAATAAGTGCTGCTTTTTTCATTGCTTTTGTTTTTTTGTTGCCGGAAAATTAATATACAAAGTGCAATGAAAGAAGAAACTACAGCCACAAAAAAGCCCGGGTATGGAAATACCCGGGCCGTGTTATATCTGTATCTTTTAAAAAGTATATAATAATCTTAAAAAAGCATGCCAAGTGCTCTGCCCTACTTTGTGCCCAGGCTGAGGTTGAGCATCATATCGTCCTGGCCGGGCAGGCCGGGATCGGTGCGGAGGTAGCACTCCCCACCCTTCTCATAAAAACTGTAGCTGTGCTGCGTACTGTTGCCTGTAGCTATCTCGGTCACGGTGAGGTCGCCGCCTTCTTTAAAATCGTAATAATTACCGTTGACCGCGAAACGCTTGCCGGCAAGGAGTAATGTGGCTTCTTCAATAGTCATGATCTGTGTGTTTATTATACACCATATAAAAAATGTACCGCGAATACCTCTTTATCGCTTTGCCGCATCGCCTACACCAATAAAGGGTATAGCACCAGAACCGGTGACATTGGGCAATATACCGTTCCATTTTTCGATGGCTTTCAGGTTGGCCTCTATACGCCGAAGCTCTATAAGGTCGGGTGAAATGTTCATTTTTTGCAACCTCAGCGCCTCGGCCTGTGCCTGTGCCGCAGCAATTGTCTGCTCGGCCTCCACCTTTATACGGTCCAGGTCGCGTTTGGCCTTCAGGGCGTTCTGCTCAGCAGTCTGCTTGGCCTCGATGGCCTCTGTGAATATCTTGGAGAAGTTGAAAGAAACTATGGAGAAGGCATCGACCGAGATATTGGACTGCAGCAGCCTTTCGCTGAGCGTTTCGCGCATGGCGGTGCTTACCGCGGGCCTTTTGGTAATAAGCTCTTCGGCTGTGTAGCGGGCGGTTATAGCTTTCACCACTTCCTGTATGGCGGGATCTATGATGCGTTCCTTAAACTCGACACCGATGCGTTGGTAAACGACGTTGGCCTTGCCGGGTATGATGTGATAATTGAGCGCAACAGACAAGGCTACATCCTGCAGATCGGAGGATGCAGATGCAGCATCGGTCACGGCCTTGTGTATCTTAACATCCATAATGACCACCTCTTGCATGATGGGCACCCTGAAGTGCATACCCTCACCCAGTACATTCTTCTGCACGGCGCCGAAGTTGAGCACTATGCCCCGCTCCCCTGCCCCTATCTGTACCCAGGGCTTCAGCAATAATATGAGTACCAATATACCACCATAGATAATTATCTTTTTCCAGGGGCCCCTGTTCATGCGCCGCTTAAGGGCATCGAGATCTACATCGTACATAAGCTATGTTTTTATGATCGTTACTGAATGTTATATAAATTCTGTAATAACTACAAAATAAGCTATAAGAAGCGCAGGAGCGAATGTGTAACAAGTTTATGTAAAAAGTGCTGTGTAACAGGTGCGAGAAAGCCTGCCTGCGCTACTGCACCACCGATGTAAGCGTGATAAAACGAAAGGGGCCGCAGGAATCGGCGGCTATATAGCTTACATATACACTCTGCGGAAAATGCAGGGTATCGATATAAGTATTGGCAGGAAAAGAGAAAAAACGATAGCTGCTGTCGCCATTGTCCAGTTTCAATATATAACCGCCACAACAGAGGCATTTACGAAAATCCTGCCCCGTGATGGTGGCATGTATATAGGCATTGCGGTTTTTGTGGCAGGAACAAAATGCGATGGCAAGGAGCAGGATGCTAAATACCTTTTTCATAAGGAACATTTGAATAATAAAAATACTGAAGTGCGGGGGAACGGCCGTGTTTTTTTAAGTATTTTTAATGTTCTCAACGAAGTAAAATGCGCCGCAAGACCATCGTATTCATCCTGTTTTTGGTAGCTACAATAACGGTTGCCGTATTGGGCTATATGCATATCCTGTCGCCCACGGTGAGCCGGAGTGCTGTATTTGCTGCGCTGGCCGGCTATATCTATTACCGTTTCTCGGGCAAAAAAGAAAAGAGTGAGACGATATATGGCATCACGGAAGGCGACGAGGAGATCAAGTAAAAGCACTCCGCCGGATGCGATCATTCAGGCCCTGGCCAACTTATTCCTGTAGCGGGAGATCTGTACCCAGTGAATGATGAATAATATAAGCCATGCATCGGACTTAAAATATCCTATTGGCTTTAAGACAAAAAGAATATACCCAAGAACAAGCAGGTATGAGGCCCAAGCCAACAAGCCGGTAACCATAGCTGTATCAAGAGGCCTGTCATCCATCCCCCTGCGGCTAAACTCAACATGCAGCGAGCGTGATAACTGAACAATGACATAAGGCAATACAAACAGGAAGCCCAGCTGTGGCAGCAGAATGAACCAAATGACACGGGGCTGTACTTTGCGAGCGGCTGCCGGAAGCATCTCTACCGTTTGCCAGATGGTATGCAGGAAAGAGAGTATGACTACACTAAGGATAACGCTATGGGTCATATACGAGCTCAGGCGCATATGCGACAGGGAGGCATTATGGACATTCTGCAAAAAAACGGTAGGGAATTGAAGATGCGAGGCCAGGTATGCGTATAGCTGCATCGCTATAAAGAATAAAATATATCGCAATTGCTTTTTCATGGGGCGATGTAACAGGCCTGGTATAAATATATAAAATCTTCCCAGTAGTGAATGATAAGACGGGGAATAAGATGAACCCATATAAGATAGCCGGTAAAAAATCGCTTTAAGAAAACTTTAACCATTGTTATTCTGCTGTTAAAGCGGGGTTATTTTATTGTGGCGGGGCATATGGAGTATTACTTTAGCATTAAGAAAAAGATCGCCATATGACAATGAATATCGACATTGTAAAAAACATTTACGTAAGCTCCTTCGCCAACACTACAGCATGGGAGGATTTTCTGAACCAACTGGAGACCGGGCTGGAACTGATATCGCACAGGGATGAACTGCCTACGCAGGACCTTGCAGAAATGAAGGCCGCAAACATAGCGCTGGAATATAACCGCGAACTGATGCTCTCTTACCTGGGTGTATAAACAGGCACCTTCTTCTCTTATACCCGGTAACGCAGTCGTAATGCTACCGGGAATGCAAATGTGCTGAAGCTATACTTTTTCTGCTCTTTTATACTCCTTATATTTTTTATTCGCTGAGCTGCATACGGCTCATGTTCTTATAAAGGCCCTCTTCGATACGTACCAGCTCCTCATGGGTACCTGACTCAACTACCCGGCCTTCATCGAGCACAATGATCTGATCGGCATTGCGTATGGTGGACAGCCTGTGTGCGATAACAAAAGAGGTACGGTTCTTCATCAGGTTTCCGAGGGCCTCCTGCACCAATGCTTCGGACTCGGAATCGAGCGAACTGGTGGCCTCATCAAGTATCAGGATAACGGGATCTTTGAGTATGGCGCGGGCAATGGCTATGCGCTGGCGCTGGCCCCCCGATAGCTTGATGCCGCGCTCCCCTACTACGGTCTGGTAAGCCTCGGGGAAACGGGAGATGAACTCGTGGGCATTGGCCTTTTTGGCGGCTTCTATTACTTCCGCTTCTGTAGCATCGGGCTTACCATATATGATATTCTCGTAAATAGTACCGCCAAAAAGATGCACGTCCTGGGGCACGAGGGCCATCTGCATCCTGAGCTGGGAAAGGGGAATAGCCGCACCCGGTTTATCATCGAAAAGCAATTGACCGCTATCGGGTTCGTAAAACCTTAATATGAGCGAGGTGATGGTGCTTTTGCCAGCACCACTGGGACCGACTATGGCTACCTGCTGACCATGTGCCGCTTCTATATTGATATCTTTTAATACGGCAACATCTTTACGGCCGGGGTAACTGAAACTGATATTGCGGAAAGACACCTTGCCTGAAAGTTTATACTCCTGCTTTAACTGTTCATTTACAATATGCACATTTTCAGTACTTTCTCTCAAAAGTTCGCGTACACGCTGCGTAGCCCCTATGCTCTTCTGTAACTGGTTGTAGAGATCGGCAAAGTTGGCCAATGTGCCACCAAGAAAGGCCGTGTAAATAATAAATGCAGTAAGATCGCCATAGGTGAGATCGCCATGCAGCATGAGCCGAGAGCTATACCAAACGATCAAAATAACGGTGCTGAAGAGGCTGAAGAGGAGCAGTGAACTAAAAAGGGCCTGCTGTATACCACTCTTTAATGCCAGGCGCACGGACTCGGATATGCTGCGTGTAAAGCGCCTGAGCTCATACCACTCATTACTAAAAGCTTTAACATTAGTGATGCCCTGCAGGCTCTCCTGCACCACGATGCCCGATTCGGCCAACTGGTCCTGCGCTTTGCGGGACAGGGCCTTGACCCGGCGCCCAAATACGACCGCAATGACGGTAGTGAGGGGGATCATACAGAGCATTAGCAGGGTGAGCTTAGGCGATATAAAAAGAATAAGGCAGATACATATCACAAAAGTGAGTATGCCCCTTATTATCTGCGGTATGATGGATATAATGGTATCCTGTATCTGGGCCACATCAACGCTTACCCGGTTGGAGAGCTCGCCTACCCGCCGCTGGGTAAAGAACTCCATGGGCATTTGTATCATATGCTTATAAATATCCTTACGGATATCGGCAATGGACTTTTCGCCAACGAGCGTGAAGAGATAACTGCGGAAAAAGGCTACAAGCACCTGGAATATCAAAATGCAGAACATTGCCGCCATAATATAGGAAGCCGGTATGCTCAGGGGGCTATCGCCACGGGCGCTATCGATAAGCAGCTTGAACATATAAGGAAAAGACAAACTGGCCGCACTCAGCAAGCCAATGAGCACAAGTGCCCCGAAGAACTGGGCGCGGTATGGTTTCACATACCGGAACAAAGCGAGGGCCTCTTTTATGCCTTCCCGGTTGAGCCGGGACTTGGGCAGGTCTTGAGTTATATTACTATTGCGATGACGAGCCATTGTATAAATCCTGTCCTTTCTATGTTTTAAATATAGGGCAAAATAAAGAGGCTTTATTTAACGGGGCAATATTAATTCGGTAAGGTGCAGAATATGGCAGGTGAATGTACACTGTTACACAGGAATTTGGAAAATCTGTACGCATAAAATAGCTATCTTTACCACGTTCTGAAAATAACAATGTAAGGCTTTGTCAAAAGTGCTGTTTTATATATCGCTGCCCTTTATTTACCTGTTGTCCATACTGCCTTTTCCTTTATTATACCTGCTGTCGGACGGGATGTACATACTGCTCTTCTATGTGGCCGGCTACCGGAAAGCAGTGGTGCTGCAAAACCTGCGCAACTCATTCCCGGACAAAAGCGAGGCCGAGATCAAAGCCATTTGCAAAAAATACTATAAGTACCTTGCCGACCTGTTCCTCGAGGTATTCAAAACACTTACTATCAGTAAGGCCAATATGATCCGGCATTGCTGGTTTGACCCGGGCACGAAGCAACTGGTAGAAAAACTGGCAGCTGAAAACAAGAGTTTTATCATGGTGCTGGGCCACCTTGGCAACTGGGAATGGGCAGGCAATACCTTTAGCCTGGAACTGCCCCACCAGCTATACGTTATCTACCACCCCCTGAAGAACAAGCAGGTGAATGACCTTGTGTATAATATGCGTACCCGCTTTGGTACAAAACTCATTGCCATGAAGGATACCTTCAGGGAGGTATTATCCAAAAAGAACGAGCTTTTCTCACCGGCATTCATTGCCGACCAGACCCCATCATCAGCAGAGAAGGCTTACTGGACGCGGTTCATGAACCAGGACACGGCTGTGTTTCGCGGCCCGGCAGCGATAGCCCGCAAAACGGGTTACCCGGTAGTGTATGCATCGATAAAAAGGAGAAAAAGAGGTTACTATGAGCTCTTTGGCGAAATGGTGACCAGCGACCCTGCAGCAATGAGCGAAGACGAGATACTGGAATTATATACTAAGAAACTGGAGCGGGATATCATGGCGCAGCCCGAAGTATGGCTATGGTCGCACAGGAGATGGAAACACAAAAAGCCTGAAACGGTATAACAATTGGCACAGGAACAGACACAGGAACAAATACGCAGCGGCAAGGAACTGATACTTGCCACGAAGCCCTTTGCCAAAGAAGACAGGCACAGGAGCTGGCTCTACCTGCTCTCTACCCTCTTACTGCTCATTTGCGCATGGGTGGGCACATTTGCATTTCCCTGGCTGGGTGTGAGGCTGGTATTCAGCGTGATCACTGCACTCATTATGGTGCGGCTTTTTGTCATCTACCATGATTTCCTGCATCACACCATACTGCACCGCTCACCACTGGCCACTATTATTATGGCCAGCTATGGTGTGCTGGTATTGGTGCCCCCAAGCATCTGGAAGCGCTCGCACGATTATCACCATAATCATAACTCCAAGCTCTTCAGTGCCAGCATAGGCTCCTACCCCATAGCCACCCGGGCCAAGTATTTTTCGATGAGCAACAGCGAACGCAGGATATACCTTGCGGTGCGCCATCCTATCACCATTATCTTCGGCTACTTCTCTATGTTCATGCTGGGCATGTGCCTAAACTCTTTCCTGAGCAATCCGCGCCGGCATATCGATTCCATATTTGCACTGGTGCTGCATTTTACGATCGTTGCACTTGTCATCATACACTTTGGCTGGCTGGTATGGCTCGTCAGTATTTTCATACCTTTTATGATATCGTCCTTTTTAGGGGCCTATCTTTTTTATGCACAACACAATTTTCCCGGTGCGACCTTTGCACGTAACGAGGAATGGAAATATGACCGGGCAGCGCTTGAGTCATCGAGCTATATGGATATGAGCCCCTTTATGCGCTGGTGCACAGCCAATATCAGTTACCACCACATACATCACCTCAACGCCCGCATACCTTTTTACCGCCTGCCTGAAACGATGGCCGCGATACCTGAGTTGCAACATCCCAAGGTTACATCATTACGACCCACAGATATGATGAAATGCTTTCGCCTGAAAGTATGGGACCCGGAAGCGAATAAAATGATCGGCTTTAAGGAGATGGGGGTGGAATAGTTTTTATCTATCATTTGTGCCTATACTGCAATACCTATTATGCTTTGCAAAAGCCCCCACATTATCGTAATTTTGAACAAATAATGATCGCATGCCTCATTATCATTCTTTAGGAAATATACCACATAAACGCCATACCCAGTTCCGTAAACAGGACGGCGGTTTATATTCAGAACAGTTATTCAGTACCGAAGGCTTTTCATCAAATTATTCGCTCCTTTATCACCTGTACCCGCCAACAGGTATCATCAAAACAGAAGAGCCTGTTGATGTATCGCCCAAAGCGGGCTCTGATAACATATTGAAACACAGAAGCTTTAAGGGATTTAAGATCAGTCCTGAGGCTGATTATTTAGAGAGCCGGAAAGTGGTGCTGTTCAATAACGATGTGCAACTGAGCCTGGCTGCCCCGCAGGCTGGCTTTAGTGATAATGTGTTCTATAAAAATGCCGATGCTGATGAAGTGCTTTTTGTACATGAGGGTAGCGGGACACTAAAAACTCAATACGGTCAGTTGCCCTTCGGTTACGGCGACTACCTGGTAATACCAAGAGGCACCATATACCAAATAGATTTTGACAATAAGGATAACCGGCTGCTTGTTATAGAATCTTTCAGCCCGGTAACATTCCCCAAAAGATACCTGAGCAAATACGGCCAGTTGCTGGAACATGCGCCGTATTGCGAGCGAGACCTGCGCAAGCCACAGGACCTGCAGACGATAGATAAAAAAGGTGAGTTCCTGATACAGGTGAAGAAAAAAGGCCTGCTCTACCCTATATGGTATGGCACGCATCCATTTGATGTAGTAGGCTGGGATGGCTACGAATATCCCTATGCGCTAAGCATACACGATTTTGAACCGATAACCGGCCGCGTGCACCAGCCGCCGCCGGTGCATCAAACCTTTGATGCGCATAACTTCGTGATCTGCTCCTTTGTTCCGCGCCTTTTCGACTATCATCCCCAATCGATACCCGCCCCTTACAACCACAGCAATATAGACAGCGATGAAGTGCTGTACTATGTAGACGGTGACTTTATGAGCCGCAAGCATGTGGAGCGCGGTATGATAACCCTGCATCCCGGCGGGATACCCCATGGGCCGCATCCCGGTACTGTGGAGAAAAGCATAGGTGCGAAAGAAACCAAAGAACTGGCTGTGATGGTAGATACCTTCCATCCCCTGAAAATGACCAGCGATGCGCTTGGCATAGAAGACGACAGTTATGTAATGAGCTGGATAGAGTAAGCTTTGTATGATGACAGATCCCGGACATATAAGAATTAAGCCGCTGTTGCGCATGCTGGCAATGGCCGAATGGAGTTGAATATAGCAGCGGCCAATAAAAGCCGGCTGCATTAAATGTGCGTTATAAATTTTTTCAAACTCATTTTTAAAAGTAATTCAACAATGGAAACATTAACAACAAGCGCTAAAATGAAACTGGCGCAGGATTTTCTCCCCATCAATGGTACCGACTATATAGAACTATATGTGGGCAATGCCAAACAATCGGCCCATTATTATAAAACAGCATTTGGTTTCCAGAGCGTTGCTTATGCCGGACCGGAAACAGGGGTACGCGATACAGCCTCTTACGTATTGCAGCAGGGTAAGATACGCCTGGTACTGACCACCCCGCTCAAATCGAGCAATCCTATATCGGAACATATCTTTAAGCATGGCGATGGTGTAAAAGTGCTGGCCCTATGGGTAGATGACGCTACCAAGGCCTTTGAGGAAACAACGAAACGCGGTGCCAAGGTATATATGGAACCAAAAACCATGACCGATGCGCATGGGGAAGTGCGCATGAGCGGTATCTATACTTACGGTGAAACGGTACACATGTTCGTGGAACGGAAAAATTACAATGGTATCTTCCTGCCCGGGTATGAAAAGTGGGAAAGCGAATATAACCCTGCGGATGCCGGCCTGCTGCATGTAGACCATTGTGTGGGCAATGTAGGCTGGAACCGGATGAACCCTACCGTGAAATGGTATGAGGAAGTGATGGGCTTCGCCAATATCCTCTCCTTCGACGACAAACAGATCAATACCGAATACAGTGCCCTGATGAGTAAGGTGATGAGTAATGGGAATGGTTATGTAAAGTTCCCGATAAATGAACCTGCCGAAGGCAAGAAAAAATCGCAGATAGAAGAATACCTGGAATTTTATGAGGGCGAAGGTGTACAGCATATAGCCGTAGCTACAAAGGACATATTAAAAACCGTTACTGAGCTCAAAGCCCGTGGCGTAGAATTCCTCAGCGCCCCACCCAATGCCTATTACGAAGAACTAAACACCCGTGTAGGTGCTATAGATGAAGAGGTGGCGGCCATACAAAAACTGGGTATACTGGTGGACCGGGACGATGAAGGATACCTGTTACAGATATTCACTAAACCTGTTGAGGACCGACCAACACTGTTCTTTGAAATAATACAGCGTAAAGGTGCACAAAGTTTCGGTGCGGGCAATTTCAAAGCTCTCTTTGAAGCTATAGAGCGCGAGCAGGAAAAACGCGGTAATTTATAATCTACAAACAAAAACAGGACATTGCCATCTTAAGCTCGTCGAAAGATGGCAATATTTTTGCTACATACATGCGATGGATGCAGGCAAGCAGGAACGTGAGATCCTAAAAAAAGCCCTCAACGAATGGGTGGCAAAAGGCTTGCTGAGTGCTGAAAAAGCCCGTGAACTTGAAGATACCATTGTGCCTAATGATACCGGCCTGCAACAGGTAGCCCGGTATTTTTTCTTTATCGCCCTATCCTGCATATTACTGGCATTCTCGGCCATCTTTATTGACGACAAACTGCTGGAGAAAGTGAAGAGCTACTTTGCATTCAGTAACCTTGCCATTGCGGGATTGATGCTTGCTATATCCATCAGCTGGTTCTGGTACGTGGTAAAACGCAGGCAAAAGTTCAGCGACATATCTTACGAGGTATACATGGTGTTAGGTGCACTTGCAGCATTGTGCACATTAGTTTACAGCTTCAAGGATATAGGTTTCGGAGGTAACTATACCGGCTTCCTGGCTGCTTCTTTCCTGGTACTGATGGTGCTCTCACTCCTTTTAAGATCACAGGCGCTATGGCTGGGCTGCATACTGGCCCTCATGGGATGGTTCGGCGCTTTTAGCACCCTCTATGATGCAAACAACCTATTCCTTGGAATGAACTATCCTATACGTTTCTCTGTCTTTGGGCTACTACTCATTGGCTTATCATTTACTACGAGGCGGATAAAGGCCACCAGTTTTGTGGCACGCAGTACTTATATAGCTGCAATGATCATATTCTTTACCGGGTTGTGGGGTGTATCTATATTCGGCAACTTCGCCCACCTGGAACAATGGTCGCAGGTACGGCAGGTGCATGTACTGGCCTGGTCGGTCGTCTTTGCAGCAGCAGCAGTGATCTCATTTATTGCAGGCATTAAATATAAAGATGACTTTGCCCGGGATATGGGTGTACTTTTCCTGCTGATCAATTTTTACACCCGGTACTTCGAATACTTCTGGGACTCAGTGAATAAAGGCATTTTCTTCCTTATACTTGCAGTATCCTTCTTCTTTACGGGCAGGTGGATAGAAAAGAAAAAGAGAACGAATGGCAAGATACTTCCTTGAAGTAATGTATAATGGCACAGCCTTTAGCGGTTCGCAAATACAGGGCGAACAGGCCACGGTACAGCTTGCCCTCAACAATGCACTAAGTACGATACTGCGCGAACCTGTGGAAACATATGGCGCCAGCCGAACTGATGAAGGGGTACATGCGCTGGGCAATTACTATCATTTTGATACGGGCAAAGAACTCTGGGCCTCGTTTTTTTACAATCTTAACTCCATACTACCCGGCACCATCGCGGCAAGGAAAATATTCCAGGCCAATGACAGCGAGCTGAATGCCCGGTTTGCAGCACTTACACGGCGCTACCGCTACCGTATATACAACAGTAAAGATCCCTTCCTGCTGCAACGCGCCTTATACTTTCCCTTCAGGCTTGATACGGCACTACTGCAGCAGAGTGCAAAGGTCATCATGGAGTATGATAATTTCGAGACCTTCTCGAAGCGCAATACCCAGAGCAAGACCTTTATTTGTAAGATACACCAATCGTATTGGGAAGAAGTTGGTAAAGAACTGCACTACGTGGTAGAAGCCAATCGGTTTTTGCGTGGTATGGTGCGCGGGCTTGTGGGTACACAATTGCAAGTGGGGCGCGGCAGGATGAGTATGGAACAATTCCGGGAGGTTATAGAAGCACGTGATTGCACCTTAGCCGATTTTAGTGTAGACGGGCATGGACTGTATTTAGAACATATACAATACCCGGAAGACGTTTTAACGGAATTATTTGTGTAATGCTATCCGCCATACAACCTTAGTTTCACCATTTTTATCGTACGCTTCAGTTTGCTTTCCTGTGCCAGTTTAATGTCATGCGGACTGGGTTCTTTTTCTTTTACATAGCCGCCCACACTTATACCTTTGTCCAACAGGGCCCTGTAAAAATCATTGCCGCATTCGTTGTTATGAAAAACGAGGCGGTGTTCTACCCCACCCGGATATTTATTTGCAGCCCGGTCTTTAATATCTTTTTTGTGCGATACAAACAATGCGGCGAGGTTCACATGGTGTTCGTTGCTAATGTTATCCGGCATCCTGAATACTAACTCCGTCATTCTGTAAGATTACTTAACTCTAATATACAGAAAGTGAAAGAAAATCCAGTGCTTTGGCGGGAGTGATTATGCACTGAACATTTTGGCAATAAAGAATGCGGCGGCGGCGGCAATGGAACCGATAACAGCAACCTTAAGAGCTCCGGCCCAGGGTTTTTGCCCCGTTACCCGTGCTTTGAAGAAACCGAATATGAAAAGACAGATCACCGTTATGACCGCTGACCATTTGAGCCCATCGAAGGGATGCTCCACGAAAAAATATGGGGTCAGCGGCACGAGGCCGCCTACTACGTATGAAATACCTATATTAAAGGCACTATTGCGTGCCCGTTTGGGATCGGGTTTGTCCAGGCCCAACTCATACTTCATCATAAAGTCTATCCACTTCTCTTTATCCTTGGCCATCTCATCGGCTATCAGGTCCTGGGTATCTTTACTCAGGCCCATCTCTGCAAATACATCCCTTACCTCCTGCTTCTCACGTTCCGGCAGGTTATCCACCTCGTAAGCCTCGCGCTTCAGTTCCGAGTTGTAATGGTCCACCTCGGTGCGCCCGGCAAGATATCCTCCCAGGCCCATAGCAATGGCACCTGCAGCTATCTCGGCCAGCCCAGCCGTTATCACGATATTGGTACTGGCCACAGCACCACTCAAACCAGCCGCAAGCGCGAAAGGTACGGTCAGCCCATCAGACATACCGATAACGATATCCGTCACCAGGTCGCTGCTTTCAAAGTGCTGTTCTTCGTGCTTATCGTGCATTAAAAATATTGTTCGAGGCTCTGTTTAATAATACCGGTACACTCTTCTACCTGGGCCCGGCTAATCACTAACGGCGGGGCAAAACGTATCTTATCGCCATGCGTTGGTTTTGCCAGCAGGCCATTCGCCTTCAGTTGCAGGCAAAGGTCCCATGCTGCTTCTTTATTGGCATGGTCTATCACTATTGCATTCAGCAAGCCTTTACCTCGGATGATACCAATATTCGGGTGATTGAGTGCCTTCAATTGCTCTCGAAAATATTCGCCCTGCACTGCTGCATTCTCTGCCATCTTTTCATCCTGCAACACCTGCAGCGCTGTCATGGTCACCTTACAGGCCAGGGGGTTACCGCCATAGGTGCTCCCATGCTCGCCGGGTTTTATTGTGAGCATGATCTCATCATCGGCCAGTACTGCCGAAACCGGCATAGTGCCCCCCGACAGGGCCTTGCCCAATATCAATATATCCGGACGCACATTTTCATGATCGCAGGCCAGCATTTTACCCGTGCGCGCTAGACCGGTCTGTATCTCATCGGCAATAAATAATACATTGGCTTCTTTACAAAGGCTTGCGGCCTTGCTTAAATAGCCATCTTCGGGCACCACCACACCTGCCTCGCCCTGTATAGGCTCTACAAGGAAGCCCACTACATTATTATCCTGCAGGGCAAGTTGTAAGGCGGGTATATCGTTGTAAGGAACAATTTCATAACCGGGGGTAAAGGGCCCAAAGCCTTCACGTGATTGGGGATCGGTACTGAAACTGATGACGTTGATGGTGCGACCGTGAAAATTATCGGCGCATACAATTATTTTGGCTTTATTGTCAGTCACGCCTTTCACCATATAACCCCATTTACGGGCCAGTTTCAGGGCAGTCTCAACCCCTTCCACGCCTGTGTTCATAGGCAGCACCTTGTCATAACCAAAATAGCGGGTAATATACTCTGTATATTCAGCCATCAGTTCGCTGTGAAAAGCCCTTGATACGAGCGTTAATTTCTGTGCCTGCTCTATGAAAGATGCAACTATCGCAGGGTGACAATGCCCCTGGTTGACGGCAGAATATGCCGAAAGGAAGTCGTAATAACGTTTATCGTCTACATCCCATACATATACGCCTTCACCGCGGCTCAACACTACGGGCAGCGGGTGATAATTATGTGCCCCGTAGCGCTCCTCCCTATCCAGGAAATACTGTGTCCTTTCTGATACGTTCATAACAGTTAACATGTGCCAAATTTAGGCATTTGCGGGTAGAGTTTCGATTTATACAAATTATACTTTTACACATTCTCTGCTGATTTGAATCAATACCAACCTGGCTATAAAATGTTGATATCTTTATTTGCTTTCACTTTATAAGCCTTAGTATCTTCATGCCACGAGACCAATACACTAAAACATAAGGATATGCCTCAAGCGACAGGAACATTTGAAGTAAAACTGGAACTACAAACTGACCGGGAAATAGCCGGGCTGGCCAGGATGACCATTGACAAACAATTCCACGGTGGACTGGAAGCCAGCTCACAGGGCCAAATGCTGAGCGCAGGCACCGAAACAAAGGGTTCTGCAGCTTATGTAGCTATAGAGCGGGTGGAAGGAATATTAGAAGGGAAAAAAGGCAGTTTTGTATTACAGCATACTGCTACCATGAACCGTGGGGAGCCTTCATTGAAGGTAAGCATAGTACCCGATTCCGGAACCGGTGAATTGAACGGCATCAGTGGTACCCTCTTAATCCGTATGGAAGAGGGTAAACATTATTACGACCTTGATTATAGCATATAGCACCTGTGGGGCTTGTCACACCTGTTTTGTCCAAGAGATAATGGCCTAGAAACGCCGATCCTTAAACAGGCACACGTTTTGTGCAGGGTATTGCGGGTTTGAGCTGAAATTCTACTGGTTCAATACTCATTTTTGGTAATAAATGGCTACATTAGAAGCTATAGCAGTCGGCAATTTGCTATATGTATGCATTACACGCGCATATGACCAGGAAATTTATCAATACCTTAGTTTTCACTGCCTTATTATTAAGCAGCAGGGCCGCCTTTGCCCAGGACAGCAGCCAGGCAGGCAATGATTCGCTGAATGCCGTAATACTACAAGGCTACCGGCAAAGACTGGCCGATATAGAACAACAACGCATAGCCGATTCTATCAGTAAGGCAGAACTGCAATTACAATTCAACTCGCTGAAGACCACTGATAACCTGAAAAAAGAAGAGTTGCAGAAGCAACTCGACTCCCTGAATAAGAACGAGGCCCGCCGCATTGCACAAAAAAAGGCCCAGATCGACTCGATGCGCCAAACGGCAAAGTGTTATGCCGTTGTGGGGCCACTAAAAGACACCCTATTTTATATATACAACCGCTTAGGCAGTTTTTCGGCAGCAGACAGGGCTACGGCGGTCAGCCAGCGGATAAAAGTACTTGCAGAAAATTTTGGTTATAGCAGTGACTCCTTAAAGCTTGCTCCATCAGAAAGCACAGTGGACCTGGTATATGGTCAAACCATCATTATAAGCCTATCGGAAAATGATGCACTTTGGAACAACAGCAGTAAAGAAGCGCTGGCCCGCAGCTACCGAAAGGAAGTGAATGATGTAGTAATACGGTATAAAAAGGAAACTGGTATTATAACACTGACAAAAGAGATAGGGCTTGCAGTACTGGTACTGGTGGTCATAGGGTTACTGATCGTATATACCGGGCGCCTGTTCAGGTGGACGGCGGTAAGGATACAGGAGCAGGAAGGAAAACTGGTGAAAGGCATACGCATCAGGAACTATACCCTCTTTGATGCCAAACGCGAAGTGCAGGCCCTCCTGACCCTGAACACTATAGTAAAATGGATCGTTTTTGCCCTGGCCATTTATATCACGCTACCTATATTATTTGGCATTTTTCCCTGGACCAAGAATTTTGCCGATACCTTATTTGGTTATATACTGAATCCTTTAAAGAAAATAGTGCTGGCTTTCTGGCACTACCTGCCCAATCTCATCACTATTGCCGTAATTATTTTTGTATTCCGTTATGTACTTAGGGGCATACACTTCCTCAAAACTGAGATAGAACACGGCAATCTGCACATCCCCGGTTTTTACCAGGATTGGGCCAATCCCACTTACCAGATCATCCGGGTGCTGGTGTTCGCCTTTATGGTGGTGGTCATTTTCCCCTACCTTCCGGGCAGCAATTCACCAGTGTTCCAGGGTGTATCGGTCTTCCTCGGTTTCCTCTTCACTTTTGGTTCTGCAGGCTCCCTATCCAATGTTATAGCGGGCCTTATACTCACTTATATGCGCCTCTTCAAACTGGGTGACCGGGTGAAAATAGGAGAAGTAACCGGCGATGTTATCGAGAAATCGCTGCTGGTAACCAGGATACGCACCATCAAGAATGAGATCATATCCATTCCCAACTCTACAGTGATGAACAGCCATACTATCAATTACAGCAGTGATGCCCCAGATAAGGGCCTCATCATACATACTACCGTGACCATCGGCTACGATGTGCCCTGGCGCGATATGCACGGGGCATTGATAGAGGCAGCCAACCGTACCGGGCTGCTGATGAAAGAGCCCGGCCCTTTTGTGCTGCAAACCAGTCTTGATGATTTTTATGTATCCTATCAAATAAATGCTTATACCCGTGAAGCCCAGAAGCAGGCAATTATTTATTCAGACCTTCACCAGAATATACAGGATGTTTGCAATGAGAAAGGCATAGAGATCATGTCGCCTCATTACAGGGCCGAAAGGGATGGAAATACAAGTACAATTCCGCCGGACTACCTTCCCAAAGATTATGAAGCACCCGGTTTCAACATTAAACTGAACGATAACGGGCAAAAGAAAGAAGGATAAAGAATGAAAAAGACACACCCCGTACAATTGAACGAATTACAAGCCACCGCGATCTGTGGCAATGATATAAGCTCCTCCTGCCTGTACGTTTCAGCCCTTACTATTTTATATGCCGGCCAGTACGCGTGGATATCACTGCTTATCGTAGCGCTTGTCTTACTGTTCTTCCGTAAAATATATGGAGAAGTAGTGGGAGCGATACCGCTTAATGGCGGAGCTTATAATGTACTGCTCAATACAACAACCAAGCGCATGGCCTCCTTTGCCGCAACACTTACGATACTCTCCTATATGGCCACAGCGGTGATATCTGCAAATGAGGCGATGCATTATCTTCATGACCTGATAAATGGACTAAATGTAACAATAGCAACGGTGGTTTTGCTGGGCATATTTATGGGCCTGGCCATATTAGGCATCGGGGAATCGGCAATGGTAGCCGTCGTCATATTCATTATACACCTCGTTACCCTCTTCTTCCTCGTATTAACGGCCATATGGTTTGTATTCAATCATGGATTTGAGACCCTGAACCTTAACTGGAACAGCTCGCTAACATTAGGCCGTAATTTTTCGAAGGCCATTTACTTAGGCTTTGCCGCAGGCATGCTGGGTATATCCGGTTTCGAAAGCTCTGCAAATTTTGTTGAAGAACAAAAAGCCGGCGTATTCCGGAAGACACTGCGTAACATGTGGGTGGTTGTCAGCTTTTTTAATCCCCTGATCGCGTTACTGGCTATCTGTATTTTGCCACTCACCGTAGTTGGGGAGCATAAAGAGGCCCTGCTCTCATTCCTGGGACATACCACGGCTGGCAACTGGCTGGCCATACTCATATCGGTAGATGCCACGCTGGTGCTGAGCGGTGCGGTGCTTACTTCTTTTGTTGGGGTTACCGGGCTGGCCGAACGCATAACGCTGGACAGGATATTACCCAATTTTTTCCTGAAGAAAAACAAACGCGGCAGCAATTACCGGATCATTATTACCTTCTTCATACTTTGCGTATCGGTATTATATGCCACAGGGGGTGACCTGGAAGCACTGGCTGGCGTATATACCTTTTCATTCCTTGCGGTAATGGCACTCTTCGGTACAGGTAACTTGCTGCTGAAATTCAAAAGACGAAAACTGCCCCGCCCTGAACGGGCAAAAGGTTTTATCGTGATCCTGGCCATTACGATGGTAGCCATGGCCTTCATCGCTAATATCAATATGAATACAGACGCCTTCTATACCTTTTTAAAATACCTTGTACCAGCCGTATTATTTTTTGCCATAATGCTGAACAGGGCGCTCATTGTAAAGTTCCTGATAGAAGCATTCGAACATTCCTACAACCCTTTTCGTAAATGGGCCATTATAACAAGACACTACCTGAATAAACTGCACAAAAAGATCAGCTCACAGGAATTCGTGTTTTTTACAAAAGGAGATAATGTGGCCATACTGAATAAAGTGATGCAATATGTGGAATCGAACGAAACCACGAAAAAACTAAAAATAGTTACTGTAAAAAAAGAGAATGAGAATAATGAATTGCTGATAAAAGACCTCACGGTACTTGACCGTGCCTACCCTGCTATCGATATAGAGTTTATAGAGATAGTAGGCGTTTTCGGCCCGGAGATCATAGATGAGCTATCCAGAAAATGGAATATCCCTAAGAACTTTATGTTCATAGGCTCTCCCGGCAATCGTTTCTCATATCGTGTAGCGGAGCTTGGTGGTGTGCGCCTGATCATGTAAAATAATTAGAAGCAATGAAACATTTCCTGACATACGAGATATTTCATGTTAAAGGATATACGCTGACCACGTGGAACCTGATCATGTGCGCCGTTATTATACTGGCAAACATCTTCATCATCAGGTTCATTTCTTTTGCCATCACCAAGAGATTTGTACGAAAGGGAGATGCGCATGGAAGGCGATTTACCATCATACAATTGCTCAAATATGTATTGTGGACCATTACATTGGTAATGGCCATAGAGGCCCTGGGGTTTAATATCACCATCCTTTTAGCCAGTAGTGCCGCCTTACTGGTAGGCCTCGGCATAGGTATGCAAAACATATTCAAGGATTTTATGTCGGGCATAGTGATATTGCTGGAAGGCAGTGTGAAGGTAAATGACATAGTGCAGATACAGGACGATGTACTTAAGGTAAGGAAGATATCGTGGCGCACATCCGAGGTAATAACAAGAGAAGATAAAGTGGTGATCGTGCCCAACCATAAGTTTACTGAAGAGAATGTGATCAACTGGACGCACAATACCACCCCTACCCGCTTTTATGTAGAAGTAGGTGTGGATTATACTTCGGACATTACCCTGGTGGAGCAATGCCTGCTGAAGGCGGTAGAAGGCCATGAAGACATCATACATACGGATGAGTACCTGCCCTTTGTCCGGTTCACCAACTTCGGCGATTCGGCACTGATGTTCCAATTACTATTCTGGAGCGATAACCTGTTCAGGATAGAAAATACCATGAGTGCAGTACGCTTTGAGATAGCACGGATATTCAAAGAGAACAACATTACCATACCATTCATGCAGGTGGTGATACACCAATCATAAAAAAGGAGGTCATAGCATGCAAGAACTGATCAACAAATACATGTCGGACCCGGTAACGGGTAAACTGATCACCATAGTGATCGGTATCGTTGTAATCTGGGTCATCATAAAAATATTGGGCAATGTAATACCCGGCAAAATAAAAGACAACGGCATCCGGTACAAGACCAAAAAGGCAATAACATTTACAGGTTATATAATGGTGATCCTGCTGATACTATTCACTTATAGCAACAAGTTGGGTGGAATCACCGTAGCATTTGGTATTGCAGGAGCCGGCATCGCTTTTGCATTGCAAGAGGTGATAGCATCGTTCGCAGGTTGGCTGGCCATACTCTTTGGTGGGTTCTATAAAACCGGCGACAGGGTGCAATTAGGGGGTATAAAAGGGGATGTGATGGATATTGGCCTGCTCAGAACTACCATCATGGAAACAGGGCAATGGGTAGATGGCGACCTGTATAATGGACGGATCGTACTGGTAGCTAATAGTTTTGTATTCAAGGAGCCGGTTTTTAACTATTCAGGTGACTTTCCTTTTTTGTGGGATGAGATCAAAGTGCCCATACAGTATGGCAGTGATTATGAAAAAGCAAAAGAAATACTACTGAAGGCAGGTAACGAAATAGCAGAGAACCTAACTGAACTATCGAGGAAACAATGGGAGCACCTTCAGTATAAGTACCGGCTGGAAGATGCACAGATATCGCCAATGGTATCGCTTGTGGCAAATGATAACTGGGTTGAATTCACGCTTCGCTATGTGGTTACCTACAATAAGAGAAGATCAACGAAAACAAAGCTATTCACCTACATATTAAAAGAGATAGACAATACAAAGGGCACGGTAAATATAGCCTCAGCTACCTTCAATATAGTTGGTGCGCCCGGGCTAAACGTTAACCTGCAAGATATTAGTAAAACCGGTAAAGAGTAAGACTAACCAAGTGCTACCGTAGTATCCGCAACACTGATCTCAGGCTCTGCGAGCTTAGCCGGCTCATGAGCGTTTATCTTATCCAATTCAAGTACGGTATGTGTGCCATCCTCTGCCCGGTGAAACATAGGAAGGAAACGGGCGCCATAAACCAGCTCGGAAATATGATAAGAAGTGCGCTGCTGTACGGTATTGGAGAAATGATCGTCAAATGCCTTAACCGCTACGATCAATTCCAGCCTGGCCTCAAGAAAGTCCTCGCGGCTATAGCCAAAGAGCGGGCTCTGCTCATCAAGAGGATGCACTACGGTCCAGCTAAGGGCTAAAGAGTTGACCTTGCTGAACTCAAGACCAAGGGGATAGAAATGAGTAAGCTGTTTTCCATTTTCGGTAACGTGTACCGCAGCGGTCACCATAGCCTCCGCATCGGTAAGGTGGTTGTTCTTAAACGTGGCCATCCGGAACATCAAAGCCCGTCCGCCTTTGTAGGGGGCCACCAGCGCATTATGACTGAAAAGCAGATAGGCGCGCGGGCGTGTAAAACGGCCATACAGGAGACCGGTTACCATTGCAAAGGCCAATATACCTACAAATGCCTCTATAGAAGCAACGAAACTTGTCGTTATGCTATTTGGGGCTACGTGACCATAACCTACGGTCGTAAGTGTCTGCGAACTAAAAAAGAAGGCATTAAGAAAGCGCTCAAACAACGGCGTATCGGGATTGATACCTGCCAGTTTATCAACACCAATAAGGAAATATATGGTAGCAAAAAACAGGTTGACAACCGTATAACACAAGATGATAAACAGCCAGAATTTATTACGTGGCATCCGCAGCATAGTATGGTACAGGCTGATGCGCTCCCAGAACGGACGGCCGGTTTTGCGCAGGTTGGTAGAACCATCTTTATTGGTCAGCCTGCCGCCCTCTACATTACTGTTGGGGCCGAAACCGGAGTTGTCGATGTTATTTAGCTTTATCCTGCGATGCGTTGCCATCGGTACTATGTTTTTGCAATTCCAGGCGCAAAGCTGCCAAAGCAACAATAGCGGTAAGAATACAAGCTAAAATTAGTACATTTTTATCGCTAAAATACATAGACAGGGCATAATGAAATACTATAAAGAATAAGAAAAAAACGATGAATTTAATAAGCCAATTGCGATAAGGAACTATATCCCTAACAGATACTTTCAACACTTTGGCAGTATGATATAGATAATAGCCAGCCTGCAGGTAAGTGCTGATAGTAAATGCCAGCGCAATGCCGGGGAGGCCCATTAACAGGTATAAAGGGTACATAAGTGCACAGGCTACCAGCAGATCGGCAATAGCGCCGGTGTTGATGATACGCCCTTTGTGCCTGTTTTGCAATACTGTTGTGAAGTTATAAGCCCGCAGGGGCACCACAAAAACAGCTGCCAGGAAGATGGGGACAGAATCTTCATATTTATGTGTAAAGACAACGCTAAAGATCTCGTAACGAAAGAACAGCAGGAAAAAAAAGACCGGGAATACAATTGCAGAAAGCACTTTGGCCGAATATTGCATCAGTGCAACCGTATATTTATCATCATTTTTATTTGCAGCAAGGTCTATTAATACTGCGCTGCCTACGGCACTTAAAATAATAGGCAAAAAGGGTATGTCATTAGCGCCATTAAAGTATATGGCGGAAAGAGCAGCAGCAAGAAAGAGGGAAATAAATATCTTATCGATCCATTTAAAGGCAACCTGCGAGACATCATAGAACATCATATGTAACCATAGCGAGCGTGAATCTTCGAGCGAAATAGCTCCATGTACTTCGCCGGGTATTTTACGGGCACTAATGACAGTAGTAATAATGTAAAACAATAAACGCAGCAGGCATATGATCAATAAACCAGTGAACAAAAATGGGAAAGACATACCTACCTGCATCGCATACCAATGCAGGACAACAAATGAAACTGCATATACAATATTGACAAAAGCTACTGACCTGACATTACGACAAGCTATAAGGAATGACTCTAAGATAGTTGAACACACATAAGCAACAAGAAAGAAAAAAGAAAGCGTAAAGCCGGAAATCCCGGAATGTACCTGCATAGCTGCGAACAAAAATGCAGCTGCCAGTACCCACAACCCATATAAAACAAAGTATTGACGCTTTAAACGCCGGAACAAACCAACAATAACACCGGGGGTATATGTGAGCATAAATGCATTGATGCCCGCACCTGCAATGGCAGCCATCAAAGGTAACTGCAGCCAAAAGCTTACATACTTTCCATTGACCGAAACATCAAGCTGCCGGGCATAATATATCGTGGCCAGTACACTTGCCAATGCAGGAAAAAACCTGATAAGGAAAATGAACAGGGACCGGCCGAACAATGAATTACTGTTTGCTTTTTGCAAAAGCCTCACATTCTGTCCTGTTTAATTGTTTAATAACTGAAGCCGGGTTGCCTGCTATCACGCAGTAACCCTCATCAAAACTCTTAGTAACGATCGCACCTGCTCCTACTATAGTGAAATCACCAAGGCACACACCGGGCAATATAATGGCTCCCATGCCAAGCCAGCAATGCCTGCCTATCTTTATCCCATCACCGGGAATATAGGCATCGTTATTCACAAGGTCGTGGTTAGCAGAAATGATCCCCACATTAGGACCAACGTTGGTATGATCCCCGATCGTAATGCCATTTTGCGCATTGATATATACACCGGGAGAATCGCCTGGAAAAGTCCCAATGCCGCGTACCAGGCGTTCAGGACAGCGAATGGTACTGGTGTGATGCACCGCCCAGCCGACACCTGAATTTTGCCTCAATATCCTGCGAAACCAAAAGTCTGCCAGGTAAAAGCCAATACTCATTTCATTCCTTAAGCGGAACATTTTTCTTATGAGGTATGAGCCATTTTTACTCATGCCTTGTCCGCAGCCGGGTCTTGCTGTTTTCTGAATAATTGATAAATAGCGCCAAGGCACACGCCCAAAAGCAGTATACTGCTTATAAGTGCTATCTTATTACCTGCCTGGAATGTCTCAGAGATAAAACGGAACTCTATCTTATGCTGGCCCGCCGGTACTTTTATACCCCTTAGCACATAATCGGTCCTGTATATAGGCGTTTCTTTACCATCTACATAGGCATGCCAGTCTTTATAATAAATATCGGAGAACACCGCAAAACCTTCCCTGTTATTAGCTGATTCGTAATAGATATTATCAAGACCATACTTTGCAAGGCGCACATAAGCAGCACTATCTTTTCCAAAATTGCCATTACCTAGCTGGCCCTGGTATTTTGTGCGCAATACAGCTGTATTAAGTGGCTCAAAACCACCTGATTGGGCCGTATCGCCGAGCTTGCCCGCATTCAATGCATCCATTTCTGCATCGGCAGTGGCAGCCCACTTTATATCATTGACAAACCAGGCATTACCACAAGCTCCCGGATTGCGCTGCACACCGGGCTGCCCTCCTTTTACCGGGAAGATGAAGTACTTGGTATTGAGCATGTTCAATACCTGTGCATTAACATTACCCGTATTGAAATCCATCTGCCTGTCTATGAGATCCTGGTATATCTCCATCTTGGCCGGGCTATAACCGCCAATGCACTTATGAAAATAGGCCTGCATAGCATCGTTATATACGCTGCGGGTAATATCAAGCACACGATAATAAGGGTCTTTATCCTGCATCACCTGTGCATCAACTGGGCGGGGCTGGAAGTTGGCTTCATATTCACTCTCGTCCTGGTATTTGTCTTCGGTCAGGTAATTGGCGTCAACACGCATGATATCCACCGCCACCAACACGCCCACGCCAATGATCAGTACATTAGCCTTTACCATATTCTTAATATACGCCCATATCAAAGCTGCTGCTAACAATATAAATACAGCACTGGTCAATGCACTCTTCATGGCCAGGGAACTGCGGTCTTCTTTCAATGCGTTGATGATCTCAGCCTGGTAACGCCCGTCGGTAACAGGATTGGTATAAGAAAAGAACATGCTGCCGCCAAATGCCAGCAATAAACAAAGACCCGCTGTAATACCTGCTGCGATCTTCAGTTTTTTCCAGAGTTCCTCTTTTGAGATATGGTCAGCAGCGATCTCATGTAAAGCCCACAGGCCCATCAAAGGGAATAATAATTCGGGTATCACCAATACCATTGTCGGTGTACGGAATTTGTTGAGCATTGGCAATGTATCGAACAAAAAATAATTTAACGCTGCAAAGTGATCGCCCCAGGACATCATTATAGCCAATGCGCATACTGCAACGATCCACCACTTATGCTTGCTTTTAATTATTAACAGCCCTAATACGAAGAGGAAACAAACTATAGCACCCAGGTACATCGGGGCGCCCAGAAAGGGCTGCGGCCCCCAATACATAGGCGCTCCGCCTATCTGCCCGCCAGTTATCTCCGAAAGCTTAGGTGCCGATTCCACAGGCTCATCAGATGAACCGCCATAGAGGTAAGGTATCATCATACAAAAAGTTTCGCCCATGGCATTACTCCACCTGAAGGCATATTCTTTATCAAGACCTCCGCTCTTTTTACCCTTATCGTGGCCCGACAATTCACTTGTGCCCCCGCGCATTGTTTCTTTAGCATACTCGGCTGTGGTGAGCAGGTTAGGGGCCGAAGGCCCTATAGCCACTATGGCAGTGAGCAATGATATAGCCGAAGAGATAAAGAACTGTTTAAGATTTTTTTCTTTTATAGCAGTAACAAACATGCTGATGACCATGAACAAGATGATGACCAACAGGTACCACAAAACCTGGAAGTGTGCATCGCCCACCATAAGGGCCAGCGATATGCCTAAAAGAGGGATACCCGTCCACCACTTAGACCGGTATAATAGTAGTAAACCGGCTACCACAGCAGGCATGTATGCCACTGAGAACATCTCGGTCTCGTGGCCGGCCAGTATGATATCAATATTGAATGTTGCGAAGGCATATGCGATACTGCCAATGACCGCAATCCATTTATTTACTTTGAGCACCCTCATGAGTATGAAAAAGCCCAGCATTGCCAGAAAAAGGAAATGTGCCGGCTTGGGAAAGACCTTTACGATGAAATCCTGGATAGGATAAATAAAATTGTTGGATTCAGGCACATAATAGGTGAACGTAGGCATGCCACCGAACATACTATTGCTCCACATTACATTCTCACCGGTTTTATCATGCCACTCTTTACCCTCGTGCGACATAGCGATCCAGGAGATGGTATCACCCATCCTGAGCTTTTTGCCCTGCAAAGCAGGGTAACAGTAAAAAACGGCCAAAGCAATGAAACCTGCAATGATCAGTATATCAGTTGTATATTTTTTAACATCGAACTGCATAGTATGCGCTTTAATGAAACAAAAATAGCGGTTCTAATTTCTTATGAAAGTTTAGTTTTAAAAATAGCACCGATATACTCTTAAGATAAGATATATTATTATTTCCTGTTGCCCACAATCACATTTTACAAATCGACATACCTTCAATAATTTGCTTATAAGGGCTTACATTTGCGCCTGTAAATATGCTTTCAAAAGAATTAATGCTAAAGGCCTACCGGCTGATGATGACAGCGCGTGCCATGGCTGAAATATATGATGCCAACCGGCAGGTATGCAAATATGTACATAGCACATCGCGGGGGCACGAGGCCATACAACTTGCCACTGGTTTCCTGCTGAAACCCTGTGATTTTGTGAGCCCCTATTACCGCGATGAAAGCATGATGCTCGGTATGGGTTACCGCCCTTATGAGCTGATGCTGCAATTGCTCGCCAAGGCCGAAGACCCTTTTACGGGTGGCAGGGAATATTATAACCATCCCAATATACGCCGCGATAATTATCCCAAAATAATACACCAAAGCAGTGCAACGGGCATGCAGGCCGTGCCTACCACGGGCATTGCGCAGGGCATAAAGTATATAGAAAAACAACAACTGATAGACTACCCTATTCCACCAGTTGTCATTTGTTCGCTGGGCGATGGCAGTGTCACAGAAGGCGAAGTAAGCGAGGCATTACAGTTTGCCGTCCTGCACCAGTTGCCGATCATCTACCTGGTACAGGACAACGACTGGGGCATATCCGTAAGCAGCGATGAGGCCCGGACTATGGATGCCTATGAGTTTGCCGCAGGATTTAAGGGGCTTGAACGTGTACGGCTTAACGGCAGCGACTTTGCCGACTCCTATAAAACAATGGAATATACCATTGACTGGGTGCGCCGGGAAAGAAGGCCCATACTGGTGCATGCCAAAGTACCGCTGCTGGGACACCACACCTCGGGCGTGCGTAAAGAATGGTACCGCACCGCAGAAGACCTTACCAAACATGAGTTGGATGACCCCGGACCAAAATTGCGCAAAGCACTGCTACAGCAAAAGGGCGTTACAGAGGCAATGCTTGATGCGATAGAAGAAGAAGAAAGGGAATTTATAGCCCGTGAATTTGCTGCGGCAACGGCGGCGCCGGAGCCTGATCCGGCTACTGTGGGCGACCATGTATTTGCACCCTGTCCTGTTACAGAAGAAAAAGGCAATGTAATGCCCGAAGGACGCGAAAAAGTAGTTATGGTAGATGCGGCCCTGCATGCGGTAGAAGAAATATTACAGGACCATCCTGAAGCACTGTTTTACGGGCAAGACGTAGGCAAAAGGCTGGGCGGTGTATTTCGCGAAGCGGCTACCCTTGCTGATAAATTTGGTGATAACAGGGTATTCAATACGGCCATACAGGAAGCCTATATTATTGGCTCAACGGTGGGCATGAGCGCACTGGGGCTTAAACCTATAGTGGAGGTACAGTTCGCTGATTACATATACCCGGGGCTGAACCAGTTGGTAACGGAGATAAGTAAATCGTGCTACCTGAGCTGTGGTAAGTACCCGGTTTCCTGCGTGCTGCGCGTACCGATAGGTGCTTATGGTGGTGGCGGGCCATATCATAGTGGTAGTGTGGAAAGCACACTGGCTACCATAAAGGGCATCAAAATAGCTTACCCCAGCAATGCCGCAGATATAAAGGGTATGATGAAGGCTGCCTTCCTCGACCCTAACCCGGTAGTAATGCTGGAACATAAAGGCCTTTACTGGAGTAAAGTACCCGGAACAGAAGACGCAAAGACCATAGAACCCGGCAAGGATTATGTGTTACCATTGGGTAAAGGCAAGGTAGTACTGGAAGCGAGCGAAGAAGCGGTAGATAATGGGGAGTCGCTGTGTATCATTACCTACGGCATGGGGGTATACTGGGCCAAAAATGCGGCCAAACAATTTCCCGGGCAGGTGGAGGTGATAGATATACGCAGTATATACCCCCTGGATGAAGAGCTTATATACAATACGGTCCGCAAACATGGTAAATGTATCGTCCTCACCGAAGAGCAGTTGCGTAATTCATTCTGCGAAGCATTGGCCGGGCGTATAGCACAAAACTGTTTTGCTAATCTCGATGCACCAGTTCAAACAATAGGCGCGCTGGACCTGCCTGCTGTGCCCATGAATATGGCACTGGAAGCAGCTATGTTGCCAAATGCAGATAAAGTAGCAGAAAAGATAGCCCGGTTGTTAGCCTGGTAATGCAAGCCCGGCTTACAAATAATTGTAAAAGGGACAGGCATTGAACTTATTCAGTATCGCTATGTATAAGCGTATCTTTTCGGTGCTTCCTGTGTGCATACCATGCAGTAAGTTTCTCATACAAAACACTACCGCCTTTGAGCAATGCTACAAAAAGGATGAGAGGTATCAATAGGCCCATCCAATTACCACCGGGACCTGCCAAAAGGATATTAAGCATAGTAGGCTATTTAGATAGTACAATTTACGAAAAAACATCAAATAATCCAAAATAACTGCCTACCAGCAAACGATCTTATAAACCTTATGGCTATCGCCAATAATGAGCTTTACAAAGTAAACAGCACTGCCCGGTCGGCCCAGTGAGATATGCGTTGTATTGTTGTAAGCAGCGGCAGTAAAAGTATTTTTATAAATGAGTTTGCCAACCTCACTGGTGATCGCTACCTGCATTTGCGTACCGGCATTAGCAGCCCAATCGATATATACATTGCCATCGTGTACCGGGTTAGGGTAAACAACAGCTTCCTTGTCTTGCAGCCAGTCGATACGGCGAACAGGAGAATAATATATCCCCCCGCCGGTCTTTGTCCATTTTAACCTGTAATACACAGAACTGCCATCTGCCACTGTCGGGGTATCGATATAGTCATATGTTGGCGCTGCCTGGTGCAATGCAGCCACGGTGTTAATCGCAGAGAATATGGTATCATCATACGAACGTTGCAGTTCATATTGTGCAACTACAGTATCAATGAGTGAATGCCATTCAAGTTTAACATTGTCGTGGTTTATTTTAGTGGCAGTAAAACCAAGATAGTCTGTTGCTATATCAAATGTTCCTGCGGGGCCACCATCATTGAACCAGAATTCCGAAAAGGTGTTCACATTCACCTCTGCATAGTAGCCTTTATCATAGGGAACCCATTTCACAGCATTATGCGGGTAATAAGTATATGTACCTGTATTGTCGGTAATGCTTCCGTTCTCATTTGGGCCTTCATATTTGGTGATACCCAGCGAATAAGCATCTTCAGGTTTAGAGCAGGATGTACACACCGTATCATTGACCACCGCAAGGAATTCGCTATCCAGAATATATAAGCGCAGCCCTACATCCCCTACGGCTTGCTGTGCAGCCGAAACAGTATAGTTACGGGGAAAGAGATATTGTCCGGCTGCATTGTTGGCCACTTCCTCATGGCGGTACATGGTCATGCCTGTGCTACCCAGGTCCTGGTTATTCGCCTTCAGCTTACCCAATACCCCATCCGCCTGTATAAATGCCAGCCATTGGTTCCCGGCCACACTTTGTATCACTGGTGCTGTAGTGGGACCATCATATATGGGGGCATTGTTGTCGAAGATATGTATATCATCCACCGCGATGCCTTCGCGAGTAGTTCCCTGGTCGGAGTGGAAACTAAAACGCAGCATTAGGGTATGCTGCCCGGCAGGTAATGGTATCGAAGCCACATGCCATCGGGTATTGTTCTCCAGGTTCCAAAGCTGGAGATCAGGCTGATTATACCAGTTAGTCCCTTCGCCGTTCAAACCCAATAATGACCAGCCTACCCCATCGAAAGAATATTCAACGATCGCGGCATCGCATAATGTGCCCCCGCAATTCTCAATATCCGAGGCCATGCTGAAACTGAGCATAGGCCTGGTCAAAGACGAAATATCAAAACATGGCGAATATAGGAACGAGGTTTCCAGGTTGTTGTATAAACCATTAAGGTTCGTTTTCCATGCCTTTATACCACTGGCTGCTTTATGTATCTTAGGCGAAGCCGGTGTGCCATATTGCCATGAATTATTTATCCCTGCGCTATACCAAAAGCCATCACCGGATTCAAAATCCTCAAGATACGGGTAAGCAGTAACCAGGGGCTCATTATGAAATACATAGTTTGCAAGGGTGTCATTTGCCTTATACCCGTCGCCCGCTGCAGCCAGCCAGACATTTAATGTGTGCGTGCCTTGCGATGCCAGTGGCATCGGTTGCGGGAAGGTATAAACGATAGTGTCTTTAGCGGCAATGGAGGCTATTGTATCTGTAACTACAGGCCCGTTATCTAATTGATAAAATACGGCGACCGTATCCTGAACCTGGTTGACACTATTATATATCTTTACGGTAAGCGGTACTGAGTTTCCTAAACCACATTCCCTAACCTGCGGACCAACAATACCCAGCAACTGCACATCGTGCTGTATGAGGTATATCCTGAAGTTATCGATGCTCATGCCATTCCCATAACCTTTCATTGCGATCAGGCCTGAATCGCGCTGACCAAAACGTACTTGCAGTGCAGAGCCAAAATCACGGGAACATGCCTTCATAGCATCAGTAAGCGACAGTGTACCCGAGTTATATACCAGCCCGGGAATAGATGAAGTGTCGTAATCCTTTATCAATATCCAGGGAAGATTATCATTGTCAGCGGCCCTTGCCCATACCTGGTTGCCTGCAGTAAACTTCGGTTTACCTGCTATGCGGTAATCATAATCTATCCTTATCTCGGCAGTAGCAGTATCATATCCTGAAAGATTGAAGGTACCTAACAGGTAGTTTTGTGCGCCCGGCATGTTCAGGTTAACATCCATGCTTACAGAACGGTTACCACTTATGGTAATGCTATCATTCACCAAACTCCTGAGGCGGGCTGTATCCGGAGCGGTATTGGCATAGTCCCAATGCTCATCGGGCGAAATGCCCATTGAGTCGCGGGTGATGGTAACTGCCGGCATTGTTTCAAAACCATCCGTATATGGTGTGTTGAGCGCAACAGGGTCGTTCCTGAGTTGCTTGATCACTTTACGTGCGGTATCGTTTTGTGATACCGGATCGGACTGTGTGGTATTTTTTATAGCAACCTCGATATTATAAGTACCCAATGCAGAAAGGTCAAAGGAAGCCGGAATAGAAATGATCGTATCACTGTTTGCCGGCAAAGTAAATGTTCCATTGTACGATTGCCAAGGCCCGGCATCAAGACGATAATATAACTGGTAGGCTGTGCATGCAGCATCATCCAGGTTACGCAACCTCACTCTCAGGGCCACAGCATTCCCTAATTCGCTATTGGTGAATATTCTGCCGCTGCCGGGGCTTACTATTTCCGAAACCATTAGATCACCGTCACTGAAATTTCCGGCACAGCTGCCGCTATCGGGTTTCCTGAATACCGCAATGCTCCTGTAGCCACCAATGCCATCAATGATGGGTCTTACCGCCACATAGTAAGTGCTATCGGTTGCGAGACCGGAGAAAATATAATCGGTTGCTGCAACTGTATCTACAGAGCTCATTACCGGCCCGGCTTTACGCATTATTTCATAGGCGGAGGCATTGGGTATCGCAGCCCAGTTAATACGGATATAACCGGGACACTGAATAGAATCGAGTTGAACAACAGGCAAGGGATTAATAGCAAATGTTCCCGAAATAGCTATTTCCGCAGTATTATTCCTTGATAACTGCATTTTGCATTTACCCGAACTGATATTCGGCACGAACCAGGTATAATACCGCTGGCTTGCAGGAACGTTATTGTCGATTACAGTCCAGTTATTACCATTATCCGTGGAATATTGAAGGGTAAATGAATTTGGATCATCTGATGCATCCCAGTAAATACGCATAGAGTCATTGGCAATGGCTGTACTTTGCGATATCGGGTAACTAAGCTTTATGCCTGTAGGCACAAGATCGTAGGCCAATACATAATCCTGGTCCCCGGCAGGTTGACTATATCCAAAGATATTTGCGGTATAGGTTCCGGCTGCCGGGGCATTAATGGTAACCTGCTCGCAATTATTCAGGTGGTCCTCGCCCTCCGTTGCATTGTTAAGGATATTGGCAGGGCTTGGATCCAGTATTAATGGTTTGTGAATAGTATTGGATGGTTCCTGTACGGTAAGATCAAGATCATTAATAAGCTGTTTGGCACTTAAAGGGCTTGCAGCCGCATCGTGCCAGTAGAGCATAACTTTTAGTTTAGCTGTATTGGGAGGAACAGTAATAGTTACAGATTGCTGCCCCCCGGCAGTAATGGTATTGGTTACATAGCGGTTACTGTCCAGTGTTAGTAATGAACGATAAAGGTTCAAATAACCGAAGCCAAACCTGTAGTCGGGGCCGGGGTTGCCAATATCGGTGGTGCTGTTAAGTATCAGTGTCTTTAACAGGTCGGAACGGGGGTTTGCATTAGCATGAAGTTGCTTATAACGCTGCGACAAGAGGCCAAGGGCACCTGCTACCTGCGGCGAAGCCATACTGGTTCCCCCCGCGGTCAGATACTCATTAAAATCTATTGTGGAAAAAACATCCACACCATTCGCAGTTATTTCGGGCTTCAGCCTGCCGTCGTTTACAGGGCCCCGCGAACCATCGCTGGCATTTACATACCATTTTGTAGTACTGGTAACTACAATATTATTCTTAGCAGGCTGATAGCCACCGGTAACGGTAGCAAACCCCCCTGGATAAGGTGGGCGATTAAGATTACCATCGTTTCCGGCAGCAAAAACATGTTGTACCGTGTTGTACTGCAGCTCAAGCTCATCGAGGAATTGCGCATAACTGTCGTAGGTGCCCGAATAGCCGGTATCACCTACAATTATTGCATACGAATTGTTGGTGAGCGTCATATTATGGTCCTGCAGGTAAATACCCGTATTAGCCAGTATATTGTCATACAGGTGATCAACGATCGTTGCATGCGGGGCCATCCCTTCCGCTTTCGGGTCAACAATGCCTGCACTACCAACGATACCATTAATATGTACCCCATGGTGCGTAATAGGTGCCGGGTTGTAATTAATTATCCTGTCTTTTAAGTCGGTATGAAAAATGGCGGATACATTATCCCCCACCCCTATGGTCACGCCATCGCCAAGCAGACCATAGCCACCCATTGCAGTAGCTGCATTGGCAATGATCGTATGCTCGCCTGCTTTCGATTCTTTATCAAGCGGTTCGTTCGCGGTCACAGGATTAATATATTCTATTCCGTACCAGGAAGCCAACTGTAACATATTAGCTGGCGGGATGGAAAATACATATTTACCGAACTTTTCGAGATTGCCGGGTACTTGCCTGGCGCCCAACTGCCGCGCATATGCAAGCCCCGGTGCTATATCAATGTCTTTAAAAAATGATACGAGTACGGTCATATTTCCACCTGCATAAGGCAGCTTATTCAATATAGCAGGCGATACCTTCCATTGCGGCTCAATATTTATGATGCTCCCTAATGATGCTGTTTGCAGGCCTGCCAGAGTAGCCGATGGCTTGATAATAGCGATATAAGTATTATCGCCAACATACCGCTGTATACCTGCTCCTGATCGTGAAAAGTCTTCAACCTGGGTATGAGTCGGCAAATTATGGAACTGTAGTAAGACCTGTATGGGCCTTGCATCGCGCAAACTGGTGGCACTATCGATCCATGCCTTTGCATTATCAATAACATGAAGCGTAACATGATTTAAATGAATTATATTTTCCTGGTTATGCTGAGCTCCTGCAGGCACTGCGTAAAGAAAAAAGGGAAAGATGAAAGAGATATAGTATAATAGCCTGTTAGTCATGAATCGCATAACAATATCTTGTGCCAGTTAGCAAGCAGGTAAACCTGCTTTATTATTACAAGTTACTGATTTTTGGCGACATACAGTTCTTGTTCAATAGCTAATATCCGGGATATTTTACGCTAATCTTCATTGACTATCAATTTGTAACCCGAGCCATAGGCATTCAATATCCCTATGTCCTCATCCTCTTTCAGCAAGCGGCGTATCTTGCTGATATATACATCCATACTTTTGGCAGAGAAATAGTCATCATTGCCCCATATCTTGTTTAAGATAACAGAGCGTGGTACCAGTTCATTCCTGTTTTGTACCAATATATGGATCAGGTCCGCTTCCTTTGAGCTCAGGCGTTTCGTCACGTCATCAATAGTAAGGGTCATCTTTATATAATCAAAAAGATATTCACCAATCTGTACCGATTTGATAACAGGAACAGTCTTGTTCTGTGTTCGCCTGAGGATGGCATGTATGCGGAGGTATAATTCCTGTGTGCTGAAAGGCTTTGTAATGTAGTCATCAGCACCATTTTCAAAACCATGTATCTTATCCTCGTGCATAGACCTTGCTGTAAGGAAAATGATCGGCACATCGTTATCCACCGCGCGTATCTCCTTTGACAAAGTAAAACCATCCTTTACCGGCAGCATTACATCAAGGATACAAAGATTGAACTGTTGCTGCTTAAATGCATCAATGCCGTCCTTACCGTTACGCAGCCATACGGTTTCAAAACCTTTATTGTCAAGGTTCTCTTTGAGCAAAACTCCAAGGTTTGCATCATCTTCAACAAATAGTATCCTTGTCATAACGTTGTTTTTAAATGTCTTGGAAGATATATTGTAAAGGTGGTACCCATTCCTTTTTTACTTTCCACAACAATATCCCCTTTGTGCGCATTTACGATATACTTCACATAACTAAGTCCAAGGCCAAAACCCTTAATATCATGACGATCACTTTTATCTCCCCTGTAGAACCGGTCAAATATATACTTCTGTGTATCGGCCGACATGCCAATACCATTATCTTCTATCTTTATTGCGATCTTATTCTTTATATCGTAAGTGGATATATTGATCTTTAAGTCGTCTTTACGGTATTTTATAGCATTGTCTATTAAATTGTAGAAAAGATTCTTGAGCAATTGCCTGTCGCCTAAAATATTTTTATCAGCAGTGAAATTATATACGACAAGCCCCTTTATTTGCTCCAGTTGTATCTCGAAAGAATTAACGGTTTCGCAGATAAGCTCATTTATATTCAGCCTGTCGGGGTATATCCTGATATGGTTATGTTCTATTGTGGCCAGTTGGAGTATCTGTTCAACATTCTTTTCCATGTGAATATTCTCCTCGTTGATGATACCCATGTAATACTCACTATTGGCCTTCGCATGTCGCCAGTTCTCTATCGCCAGGTTGATGTTAGTTATCGGCGTATTGAATTCATGCGTGATATTATTGATAAACATGTTCTTCATTTCCGATAATTTCTTTTGATTAAGTATCGTCCTGACAAACCACATATACGATAAGATCAGTGCAAGGACGATCGCAATGGAAGATATCATTACCCACATCATTGACCTTATGGTGTGCCTCATTGGGTCTGGTATATAAAGGAACAGTTCATAAGGCTTATTAAAATTGTCCCCGAGAAAGCTGAATTTTATAGCCCTGGCTGACAGATCCCCTGGTACGCTGCCATCTTTCAGGTATTCAAATGATGATGCTCCCGACCGCTTTATTCCTAATTCATATACCGTATCACAGTCATTTTTCACAAGCGCTTTACGTATCATCGAATCGAGCAGGTCGGGGTTGATGATCTCATCAATGGTCTGCCGGTTAGATAGGGCCTCTTTATAGTTTTGGGCATTTATATCGTGTAGCTTATATGAATTGGTATCGATCTTTTTAACGTGGGCACTGCTGATCGCAAACTTGAATTTCAATAGGATATCTACAGTAGCCGGTATATCGAAACTGAGTGAACTGCTTTTGAAAAACGACGTATCCTTATCGCTAAAAAATACATTGTACATATCCAGCGTATCTAAATAACCCTGGGGCGGGGCGATGAATTGATCATTAACGCATTTTTGCTTAATAATGTAGATGCCCTCATTTCCTTTAAAGTATGCTTTTGAGTTAAAATAAACGCAGTATGCATCATCGACCACTTGTTTGATGGCAGCATTCACATCGGTCTTAAGACTTTTCTCCGTAGCTATCCTTTGCAGGCGTATGTTAGTCGTTATCCAGTATAGCTGTACACCAATAAGGCCGGCGATAACAATGCCGACCAGGAAATACAATGCGTTGGGGCTGCGCAGCCAATTGGTTTTCACAATATAAAAGTATGTCCCTTTAAGCTATAGGTACAGGTTTTAGCCATTTTTAAGTTTTTTTAGTTGTAGTTATCTTTTGTTTCAGATAATTAGCCATTCTTAAGTTAGCTTGTTTTTTTCAAATGATAGCTTTGAATAAAAAAATTATGAAAAAGACTACTACACTTATTATCATGTTGCTCTTATTATCCGGTGCACTGTATCAGCCAGCAAATGCCCAATGGTCGCCTGCTGGAAAAATGGGCAGCGGACCTATTGACGGCTGCTTCAGCTTTAGTATCAATGGTAAGGGTTATGCAGGCGGCGGTGCTAACGGGAACAAGTTTTACCAATATGATACCACTACCAATGCCTGGACATTGAAAGGCAATGCACCGGGCAATAAGATAAGAGGATGGGCATTCTCATTTGTGGTGAATGGTAAGGCTTATGTTGTTGGGGGTGATACGACCGGCAGTTTTACCGAATGTGCAGAAGTGTGGATGTATGACCCGGATAGCAATTCCTGGACACAAAAGGCCGATTTTGCCGGGGGGCCAAGGGATGCCGGCTTTTCATTTGTCATCAATGATACTGCTTATATAGGTTGTGGATTTGACGGTGCAGGTGTATGGAATGACATGTGGCGCTATAACAGCATGACCGATTCATGGACCGCGTTAAACGCAGTACCCTTCGGCAATATGTTGTTCCCCGCTACTTTTGTACTTAATAATAAAGGTTATGTAGCTACAGGCGAAGTAAATACCGTGTCCAGTGCCTACGAAGTGAATACCTTATGGATGTACAACCCAGCCGGCGATACGTGGACGCAGAAGGCGGATTTTCCGGGTACAGCCAGGCAAACATCATTCAGTTTCGTACTGAATGGAATGGCTTATGTTGGCGGGGGGCAGGCCGGCTATGTAAATGTATATACTGATATGTGGTGGTATGATGCAATAACTGATAGCTGGTCAGCAGCAGGAAACACACCCAGTTCATACCCCGCATGGAGCACGTCTTTCGCCATCGGGAATACAGGCTATATGGGCACAGGGGTCTATTTTGGCACGAGCTCATTAATCGGAACTGACAGTTTTTATAAATACAAACCAGTAGTGGCCAGCGCTCCTGAATTAGCAACCAATGCTATTGAAGCGGGCGTATTTCCTAACCCGGCCACTGACTATATCAATATTACCGGAACTATCAATAATAAAGATGTCACTGTGCTGGATGTTACCGGTCGCGTGGTCAAAACATTCAGCGCAGGATCAAAACAGCAACTATACATTGGCGACCTCGAACCGGGTATATACTTGCTGAAATTAAAAACCGGTGTCAAGACAGCAAATATTCGTGTTATCAAGGAGTAATAACTCATAGGTAAGTTTAAAGCAGAAGCCCTGTATTTACAGGGCTTATTTTTTTGAAAAGAAAAAAGCCATCCCGCAGAAGCGGGATGGCTTTAATGCTATTCAAAAAGGATTACTCGCCTTCTTCAGCTTTCTTCATTTTTTGTTTCAGTTCAGCAAGTGCACCCAGGTCGCCAAGTGTTGGTTTTTCAACCTTGCTCTGGATATTCTTAACTGCTTTCTTAGTTTTCTCGGTTTCAACAGCAGCATCTTTCTTCGCAGCTTCTTTCTCTTCTACTTTGCTCTGTTCCCAAACCTTAGTATGTGAAACAAGGATACGCTTATCGTTACGATCGAACTCGATGATCATGAACGGAAGCACCTCATCAGCTTCTACATTGCCGCCGTCTTCCTTACGCAGGTGACGTGCCGGGGCATATGCTTCAAGACCATACTGTAGCTGCACTGTAGCACCTTTATCGTCTTTCCTTGTCACATTGCCTTCATGAACAGAACCTATCGGGAATATTGTTTCGAATGTATTCCAGGGATCTTCTTCAAGCTGTTTGTGGCCAAGAGAAAGTTTGCGGTTTTCTTTGTCGATGCTCAGGATAACGATTTCTATTTCATCACCTACCTTAGTGAATTCACTCGGATGGTTGTAACGCTTGATCCAGCTCAGGTCGCTGATATGGATCATACCGCCAATACCTGTTTCCAGTTCAACGAATACACCATAAGGGGTAATGTTTTTCACTATACCTTTATGACGACTGTCGATAGGATATTTATTTTCAATTGTTTCCCAGGGATCTTCAGTGAGCTGTTTGATAGACAAGCTCATTTTGCGCTCTTCTTTATCCAGGGTCACTACAACAGCTTCGTGCTCGTCACCCATTTTAAAGAATTCTTTCGCATTGATAGGCTGTGAAGACCATGTGATCTCAGAAACGTGCACAAGGCCTTCTACGCCCGGCATGATCTCAAGAAATGCACCATAGTCCTCTATATTCACAACTTTACCTTTTACCTTGGCACCTTCCTTGATGTCTTCAGGCAGGTTATCCCAAGGATGAGGAGTAAGCTGTTTCAGGCCAAGGCTGATACGTTTTCTTTCGTCATCGAAATCAAGCACAACAACGTTGAGCTTCTGGCCATTTTCCAATACTTCGCTCGGATGCGTTACGCGGCCCCAGCTGATATCGGTTATATACAACAGGCCATCAACACCACCAAGATCGATAAATGCACCAAAGTCGGTAACATTCTTAACAGTACCTTCCAGTACCTGTCCTTTCTCGAGCTGGGAAATGATAACACTGCGCTGTTGTTCAATATCGCTTTCAATAAGCGCTTTATGTGATACTACTGCGTTACGGATCGTTTCGTTGATCTTTACAACTTTAAAATCCATTGTTTTGCCTACATACTGATCGTAATCGGTAACAGGCTTAACATCGATCTGCGAACCTGGCAAGAAGGTCTCAAGGCCATATACATCAACGATAAGACCACCTTTGGTCTTTGAAGTAATGGTACCCGTAACCACTTCCCCGGTTTTGTAGAAGTCAACGATCTTCTGCCATGCACGGGCCTGGCGGGCAAGCTTGCGGCTGAGGTGCAGATGACCATTGCGGTCTTCTTTTTCAACCACCATAACCTCAACTTCATCACCGATCTTTACCTCTGGTAAGTCACGGAATTCGTTAAGAGACACAAGGCCGTCTGATTTAAAACCGATGTTAATGATCGCATCAGTTTTAGTAAGCCCTACGATGCTGCCCTGGAGCAGTTCCGACTCTGCGATCGACTTGAAGGTGCTGTCATACACTTGCTCAAGTTGTTCGCGTTTTTCTTTTGAATACGATGCTACATTGCGTTTGTCAACGCTCCAGTCAAAGTCATCGTGTGCTGTAGTATCCACATACTCCTGTGTAGTTGTTTCTGTGGCTGTGTCTGCTGCATTATCGTGGTTAGACGTTTCTGCAGTTGTTTGTACGGACTCATCCTTTGATGTTCCGGCTGTTTCTAATTGATTTTGATTTTCTTCCAAATTTTGGTCCTCCTTTTTTAGTAGATTTTTTGGGACTGCAAAGATACGTTTATATTATGAAAATAATCGCTGAAATATATAATTTTCATTGTAATTAACCATTAGTTCACTACACACATAAGAAAATAAAATACATTAGGATATAGCAAGTTGCAATGTTAAGCTGGAGCTATACCCTATCCTCCTCACTGACATTACTGCTTTAGTGCTATAAAATAAACGGGCCGCATATAGCGGCCCGCATTTATATGAAATTTGAGTTTTATCTTATAAGGGTTACTTCCCCTATTTTGGATACCTGCTTGCCATCACACTT